>Ga0256914_1000540_pt1 | contig 37229 bp, 33 predicted proteins | sample HulkmetaG_FD_191571 | JGI IMG/M metagenome (GOLD analysis project Ga0256914, IMG submission 191571) | Hydrothermal chimney microbial communities from Main Endeavour vent field at the Juan de Fuca Ridge, Pacific Ocean - Hulk | ecosystem: Environmental > Aquatic > Marine > Hydrothermal vents ... | reverse complement strand
TCGCGTTGCAAAAAGCCGATGGTTTCGGCAAAGCGATCAAGATTGGCCTGGCCGATGATGAGTTCGTAGGAGGTGCGATGAACGTGCGTGCCCGCATCCTCCTGGGCATCGGGCATGAAAGCCTGGCCCGCGGCCCGGCGCTGATGTAGACGAGCCATGATGCCGAAATTGCTGAGCAACACCTGCACATCCTGGAGCATCGCCTGTGACGGGCTGACCAGATGCACGCTGCAGTCCAGCTCCTCCTCATTCACCTGTACTAAACCACGAGCACTGAAGAGCCCCTGCAAAAAGCCCACCACTGCTGCACGCGGGGCCCGCCAGATGCTTTCGGGCACACGTTTTTCGTGGACGCCGGCCTCAGAAACACCCAGTTCCCGGAAGAATTCGTAGGACAGAGGGCCATAAGTCAATTGCGAGACACGCCCACGCGGCTGTACGTGCCCGGTGCCAAACCAACGCTGCATGGGGCCTTGGACCCGACTTAGCAGCTCCGGCTCTGCAAAGGTGAACCCCACCGCGCGATGACTGGATTCCGATAGCCAACCATCTTCTACCAGCACCCCTAGCACAACGCCCAGATCATGGCTCCAGTATTCGGGGATATGGGGATATTGCGCCTGAAAGCCATGCTGCTGCGTGCTAAATCCGCGGGAGTCATCACCGCGGGCCATGACAGCCATCTGCACAGATAGCGATTTCAACTGGGGCAGCCGTTCATCCCGACTCCACACCCCTTCGCCACTCTGCAACAAAATCGCATCGCCCGGCTTCATATCTTGCAGCTCAACATAGCCCCCAGGGGTAAGAAAACGATGGTCTGGTGTGGCGGTAACCGTGTACCCCTGCATTGTCTCCAGGCGCATGACGGGTGTTTGCCGCCGGGTCATCCAGGCGGGCGAAGCCAGGCGCAGCGCCACGCCCGTGGTTTTGCCCGCGCTTTCATCGGGCAAGGCGCGATTATCGGTGACGATAAAACCGCCTCGCTCCATTTCTGCCAGCTCGGCAATCGTCAGCAAACCAAACTCCGTGGGAATGCGGGTATCACCCACAAAGCATGGATTGGTTGCTTCCAGCGTGTAAAGATGGGGCACAGGATTGCTGCGGTTAGCCGCATCCAAAAAAAGCAGGCCCGGTTCACCATTGCGGTGAGCGTAATGCGCAATTTTATCAAAAAGCTCCGCAGCATTGACTGTGCGCCACACCTCACCCGTGCGAGGATTGATGAGATTAAAATCCTCTCCCTTTTCTGCCGCCTCCATGAAAGCATCGGTAATGCCCACCGAGATGTTGAAATTGGTGAGTTTTCCCTCCTCCGCCTTGGCCGAAACAAACTCAGCAATGTCGGGATGTTCGACATTGAGTACCGCCATGTTGGCCCCGCGGCGCGTGCCTCCCTGGGCGATGACATCAAAAGCGCGGTCGTAGGCTTCAAGAAAACCCACCGGGCCCGTAGCAATGCCCTTTGAGGTCATCACACGGTCATCGCGCGGGCGCAGTCGACTGAACGAAAAGCCATTGCCGCCCCCCGTCTGCTGAATGAGCGCTGCATTGCGCAAAGTCTGAAAGATGCCATCCGGGTGCTTACCCATGTCATCCTCGATGGGCAGCACAAAACAAGCAGCCAACTGCCCCAAAGGCGTTCCTGCCCCGGTAAAAGTGGGGGAATTGGGGAAGAAACGCAGCGAGGTCAAAATCTTGTAAAAAGTCTCGGTAGTTGTTTCGACATCGCCGCCAAACACAGCTTCGGCTTTACCCAAATGATGCGCCACACGATAAAACATCTGCGCCGGTGTTTCGATGGGCTGACCATCCTCGCCCCGACGCAAATAGCGCCGACGCAACACTTCCAAACTATTCGGACTCAGCTTGATAGCGTCATCGTCGACGTAGTCAGGATAACTGGTCGTTGGCGTGACCAAATCGGATGAAGACATTCTTTGTACCTCGCTTACGATGATGGAGAATTGGGGGAAGGAAAACAGGACGCAAAAGCACACAACATTTGAAACCAAATGTGGCCAGTGTACGCAGTCAATGCTTTATTTTATGTCGTTAGCGCCCAACAAGTTTATCGATTACATCTCGCACAGAATTTAAATCTGGCAGCTCAAGATAGACTGTTGCAAAACGGATGTAAGCAACGGGATCGATTTCCTGCAATCGATCCAACACCTGATTACCAATAACCGAACTCAACACCTCAGCCTGCCCCGCGTTGTAAACAAATTCCTCGACCTGATTCACAATACTCTCAAGCTCGCTCATGGCAATGGGACGTTTGGCGCATGCCATACGCACGCCATTCAAAAGCTTGGTGCGATCAAAGGCCTCGCGCCGCCCATCCGACTTGATAACATAGACAGCAACACTTACCTGCTCATACGTGGTAAAGCGCTTGTCACAGTTCAAGCACAGACGCCGACGCCGAATACCATCGCCAGAATCGCGGGTATCAAGCACGCGTGATCGATTGTGACCGCAAAAGGGACATTTCATAATGAGAGGATGAAGTCTGGATACACAGATGGATAGATGACGGATAGACGACAACCATGCCGACATAATCCGTTCACTGACAAAATAAAAATAAATTCAGGTGACTAAGCACAAGATGTAGTACTATTTGCAATCAAAAACACAATATCTCGGTAATCAGTCCAAAAAGTATAACACCTAAACTTTTGCGATGCAAATTGCTCGCAGCGCATTCGCCATGCGGGAATAATTGCGCTCAGTGATACTTGAAGAAGATTTTGTTGCCAGCGGGTAATTTTTCGAAACAATCAACGACAAAACGGCAAATTTACCAGCTAATTGACACATTCGAGCGATCTCGATAATTTAATAACTTTCAGCAGAAGCCAGGCTCATCAAGATTTTCGCACCCTAAGATGCAAAAAATAGGGCATCAATTGGGCATCCTCAATGTCTGTGCAGGGAGGCTGCAGGCCCGATACCGGCGGAACCGGCTCCGAAAGGCGCTCGATGGCAAAGCCGGTCTCAATCAACTTGTTCAGCCATTGACTCAGCGTGTGTGTGTAGCGAGGCACTTTGAATAGAGGCCATTGTTGACGGATTGCGGGTGGTGCGCTGCTAAAAGACCATTCCTCAATCTCGCCTGTCAGCGGCTGGAAGTAGCCAGCCAATGTTAAGGCCACATCCTGGCCCTGCGCATCCTTCACTTTGTGGCGCACAGGCACATTGGTGCAGGGATGCAAGATGGAAAATTGCAAAAAACCGCCCGGGCGCAGCACCCGGTGGGCTTCGGCCAGGACGCGCGCGATGTCCGGCATGTCCATCAGGCTCATAAAGGCGGTTACAAAATCAAAGCTGCGGTTGGGGAAGGGCAACGCCAGGCCACTCCCTTGCGTGTACTGAATCCCACACGGGTCAGCCAGCTCAGTTTGGCGGGCATGTTTCAAAAACTGTGGCGCGATGTCCAGCCCGATCATGCGGGCGCCCGCGCGGGCCAGCAGTCGCGTGTTGTGCCCCTCGCCGCAACCAATGTCCAGGCCGGTCAATTTCGAAACTTCGGGTAGCATGGCCATGAATGCAGGCGTATTCAGACAATCGCGATAGCTATCGTAACCGGCCCGAGCCATAGCGGTCCAGGCTTCAGCATTTTTATTCCATAATCTGCCTGTTTGCAAATGATCCATTGTAACGAGCCTCTGCCCTCTTTTAGCCGCAAGGGCAGAATACAAAGTGCTTCTTGCTTTTTCTTCATGCCTTGGTGGTTTTTTCTGGATAGCGGTGGACAGTGACTATCTCTGAAATACTCGAACCAAGGAGAGCAGAGGCGTATTGTACGCTATCTCCGAGGGGGAAGCAAATTGGGTATTGCGGGACAAGCTGTTAAAATGGGCATGGCTCACACACTAAGTAGGTGATGCTATAAATTCGGAGGAAAAAGCTCAAACTGCTGATGTGCCTGCGTGGCAACATCTTCATCGTTTACAAGGCTTTTTGTGGCCTTATCCGCAATAGTGCTTACCATTTATCGAACATGACACCTGCGCTCATTCTTGCCTCTGCTTCGCCGCGGCGCCGCCAACTTTTGGCCGCGCTGGGCCTGCCCTTTACCGTTGATGTCGCTGATATCGACGAAAGCCGCGCGGGCGATGAATCACCGCAGGCGCATGTGCGGCGTCTGGCCCGAGAAAAAGCTCGCACTGTCGCGGCCCGACACCCGGCAGCAGTGGTTTTGGCTGCCGATACCATTGTTGTGCATCATCATCACATTTTGGGCAAGCCGCAGGATGCAGCCCAGGCCCGGGCCATGCTGCACGCTTTGCGCGACGACACGCATCAAGTCATCACAGCAGTGGCGGTGGCGCACTGGGGACAGGTGGTTACGGCGCTGGATGCCAGCACTCTGTGGATGCGGGCCTACACCGATGCGGAAATCGATGCCTACATCGCCAGCCGCGATCCTTTTGATAAAGCGGGCGCTTATGCCATCCAACATCCCGACTTTGCACCGGTGGCCCGTTGGCAAGGTTGCTACGCCAGTGTCATGGGCTTGCCGCTGGCAGTGGTGGCTCGCCTGTTAAAGGATGCAGGCCTTTTGCCCACGCCCGACTGGCCCCAAAACTGCCACGCCCTCACTGGGCACTGCTGCCAATAATGTCAATGCCTGCCACGTGCCATCCATCCTCTCATCTTTTGCCTTAGCATGCACGGTATTGTTTTACGCGTCTACTCTGATTTCATCGATGTCCTCACCGAGCAGGGTGAGCGCTGGCAGTGCAAAGTCTTGGGCAGGCTCAAACGTCGCCGCCGCCTGACCACTTTGATCGCAACGGGCGATGGGGTGAGCGTGCAGGTGGTGAATCAGGCCAAACGCGAGGGCCAGATTGTGGCTATTCTTCCCCGAAAAAGCACGTTATCGCGTCGCCGCCCCAACACCACCACCCCGGTGGAAGATGTCATTTTGGCCAATCCCGACGAAATTATGGTGGTGTTTGCCGCGGCTGAGCCTGAGCCGAACCTTTATCTGCTGGACCGGTTTCTGGTGGCCGCGGCATCTTCGGAAATTCCCGCATTCATTGTCATCAACAAGATTGATTTGACCAGCGAGGCCCGGGCCCGAGCGCAGTTCGGCCTGTACGAGAGGATTGGCTATCCCGTTTTTTATGTGAGTGCAGTCCGACAGCATGGCATCGACCTGTTGCGGCGGCACCTCAAAGACCACATCACCGTGGTAACCGGGCCTTCGGGCGCGGGTAAATCCTCGCTCATCAATAGCCTGCAGCCTGGCCTGGACCTGCGTGTAGGCGAGCTCATGCGCATGGGCACAGGCAAGCACACCACGCGCTGGGCCCAACTTTATCCCCTGGATGCTGGCGGTTTTATTGCCGATACGCCCGGTTTGCGCGAGCTGGGCCTGTGGGATGTGCGCCCGGGCGAGCTTTCGGACTATTTTCCAGAGATTCGGGCGCTGGCGCCGCAATGCCGTTTTAGCGATTGCACGCACATGGCCGAGCCTGGTTGCGCAGTGCGCTCGGCCCGGGAGCATGAGCAGATTCATCCCCATCGCTGGGCCAGCTACCAACAACTGTTTGCCGAAGCCACAAATACCCCAAAATAACCACCTCCCTCCATAACGATTCCCACCCATTCAAAAAGCGCTCCATCCACCATGACCCAACTCGAAACTCTCAATCCCCCCCAACGTGAAGCGGTTACCACCATCGATGGCCCAGTACTGGTACTGGCCGGGCCTGGCTCCGGCAAAACCAGGGTGCTTACTCATCGCATTGCTCATCTGGTGGATGATGTGGGGGTACCCCCGTATCGCATTTTGGCTGTCACCTTCACCAACAAGGCTGCGCAATCGATGAAGGAGCGCACGCAAGCATTGATGGGCCTGGACGCGGGCCTGCAAGGATTGAGCATCGGCACCTTTCATCGCATCTGCGCCCGTTTTTTGCGCATCCAGGCGGAGAAAATCGGACTCAACCCCCGTTATGTCATCTTCGACACAGATGATCAATTGCAGGTGGTTAAACAGGCGCTAAAAGATTTGAATCTGGATGATAAGCGCAATCGCCCCCGCCCCATCCTGAGCGCAATTTCCCGGGCCAAGAACGAATTGCTGGCCCCGACCCAATTTCCCATCGAAACTTACTGGGATGAAATGGTGGCCCGAATTTATGAACGCTATCAAGCACTGCTTTCGTTAAGCAGCGCCCTGGATTTTGATGATTTATTGATGAAAACGGTGCTGATGCTACGCCAAAATCCTGATATTCTCGATTTTTATCAGCGCCGCTACGATTACATCATGGTCGATGAGTTTCAGGACACCAACACAGCCCAGTATGAATTGGTCAAACTGCTGGCTGGGGGGCATCATAACATCTTTGTGGTCGGGGATGAGGATCAGTCGATTTATGCGTTCCGTGGCGCAGATTTCCGCAACGTAGAGCGCTTCCGTCAGGATCATCCCGAGGCTGCGGTCATCTTGTTGGAACAAAATTATCGTTCTACCCAGCACATTTTGGATGCAGCCAACGCGGTTATCAGTCGCAATGTGCATCGCACCGCCAAAAAATTGTTCACAGACCGGGGCCCGGGCGAAAAGGTTATCCTTTACGAAGCTTATGACGAAAAGGAGGAGGGAGAATACATCATCGATGAAATTTTGCGCCTGAAAAAACTGGGCAAGGCCACGCCTGGCGACACCGCCATCATGTACCGCACCAATGCTCAATCCCGAGCCATCGAAGAGGCCTTCTTGCGCCGCAACATGCCCTATCGGCTGGTGGGAGCCACGCGCTTCTACAATCGCAAGGAGGTCAAGGATGTGATGGCTTATTTGCGGGTGGTGCAGAATCCTGACGATGATGTCAGCCTGCGTCGCATCATCAACACACCACCTCGGCGCATTGGCCTGACCACGGTGAACAAGCTGGCTGCATGGAGCGGTGGTCTGAGCGTGAGCATGTATCAGGGCTTACGCATCATCGGTGGCGATGAAAATGACTTGGGAGCCAGAGTGGCGGTGCAGCCTTTCCGCACTGGCACCAAAAGGACACTGATGGCTTTTTATGCCATGCTGCAAAACTGGATTGAGGCCCGCTCGTCCCGCTCGCCTGCGCAGCTCATGGATCGCATTTTGGCGGAATCGGGCTACCAGGAGTGGCTGCGGGATGGCAGCGACGAGGGAGAAGACCGCTGGAACAACATCATGGAGCTGCGTACAGTGAGCCAGGCGTATGATGATTTGCCGATAGAAATCGCGCTGGACGCGTTTTTGGAGGAGGTGGCGCTGGTCAGCGATGTGGACAATTACGAAACGAGCTCCGATGTGCCCACGCTGCTAACGTTGCACGCGGCCAAGGGGCTGGAGTTTGGCACCGTTTTTCTCACAGGCATGGAGGAGGGGCTTATCCCGCACAGCCGCAGTTTTGAAGACCCCGACGGCATGGAGGAGGAGCGGCGGCTGGCGTATGTGGGCATGACCCGGGCCAAGAATCAGCTTTATCTGCTGCACACTTTCCGCCGGGCCACCTGGGGCCGCAGCGAAGTCAGTGAGGCCTCTCGCTTTCTCAAAGAAATCCCGCGGCGGCTAACTATTCGTGGCAAAAAAGGGCAAGCCACCAGCGCCAAGACGCGCGCCGGAAACTGGGGCGGTTATGAGCGGGGCCATAAAAAGCGGGCGTCGCTGGATGAAATGTTGGCCAACAAGAGCGGCTACAAGTCGGGCATGAAGGTTTTGCATGCCCAATTTGGCGAAGGAACGGTCATCGCCACGCTGCCCGCGGGCCAGGATGAAGAGATTATCGTGGCCTTCCCCCGGCAAGGGGTTAAAAAACTTCTGGCATCTATGGCGCAGTTGAAAGTGGTGGGATAGCAGATTACGCCCACACGCTTCCCTTACTCATTTGGCTCAACTGGATTTCAGGGGATGATAGGCCGGGCAGATTGCGAATCCCCCCCCTGGGAGCCCCCGCTCTTGAACCGGATCCGTAATCCGGCGACTTGACAGCGCCAGCCCCCCTGAAATTCAAAAGAGCCACTCATTTTTCCGCAGGCTTGCGAAACGTGCGCTGGCGTGGCACAATCTAAACAAACACAGCCCCACCCCACGCTCTCATCTCGCACACACCATGACCCAACACATCGGCATCATCGATCTCGGCTCAAATACCACTCGCATGGTCATCTTCGACTATGAACGCCAGCGCTACTTCCGGCTGGAAGATGAAATTCGGGAGGTGGTGCGTTTGCGCGAGGGCATGGGGCGCACCAATGTGCTGCGAGCCGCGGCTATCCAGCGGGCAGTGAACGCCATGCGCATGTTCAAAGAGCTGGGCGACGATTTGGGCGTTAGCGACATCATCATTGTGGCCACCAGTGCAGTACGCGATGCCGTCAATCGAGATTCCTTTCTGGCCCGCATCAAAAATGAAACCGGCTGGGATTTACGGCTGCTTTCAGGCGAAGAGGAGGGCTACTACGGCGCACTGGGAGCGATCAACGCCACCTGCATGCGCGAAGGGTTTGTCATCGACCTGGGCGGCGGCAGCGCCCAAATTACCGAAGTGCGAGGTGGGCTTCCGGGAAGGTGCATCAGCTTGCCCCTGGGCGCATTACGACTCACCGAACTTTTTCTGAGCCCGGACAAAATTGCACCCGAGCAGGTACAGGCGCTGCAAGCCTTCATCCAGGAACAATTGCAGGAATTGGACTGGTTCAAGGCCCGGCCTGGCGATCAGCTAGTGGCCATTGGGGGCGCGGTGCGCAACATGGGCAAGATTGACCAGGTGCAGCAACGCTACCCTCTGGCAACCATCCACGGCTATCGACTATCGGCCCAGGCTGTGGCGCAGCAAGCCGATAGCCTATGGCGGCAATCTCTGAAAAAACGACGGCAAATCCATGGCCTGCGGAACGATCGGGCCGATATTATTCCGGCAGCAGCCATAGCCTACCAGCAATTCTTGCAACATAGCGGCTTCGATGAACTCACCATCAGCCGCCCGGGCTTGCGTGAAGGACTCTTTTTCGAACATTTTCTGGCCGATCAACCGCAGCCGCTCTTCCCCGATTTACGCCAATTCAGCATTCTCAGTCTGGCCCGCATCTTTGGACGCGACGATCATCACAGCCACCATGTGGCCTTTTTGGCCTTGCGCATGTTCGATGAATTGCGCCCGGTGCATGGCCTGGACAAAAATTATCGACAGCTTTTGTGGGCTGCGGGCCTGCTGCACGATATTGGCGCCATCATCAATTATCCCTACCATCATCAGCACTCCTACCACATCATCCTCAACTACACGCTTTACGGCTACAGCCCGCGCGAACTAGCCATCATCGCCCTAATTGCCCGGTATCATCGCAACAAGGGGGTGCCCAAACCGCGCGAGCTGGCCTCCTTGCTAACCCAAAATGATACCAAAGCACTGGTGGTGCTGTGCGGCATCATCCGCCTGGCCGAATATCTGGAGCGGGGGCGGCGACAGGTGGTACGAGATTTACGGTGTCATAGCGATGTAGAAAATGGCTGGGTGCAAATCGAGACGCTCACCACCGGGCCCGCGGCCATCGAGCTGTGGGAGGCGGAGCGTAATTTGGATGTGCTGAGCAATGCTCTGGGCATGGAGGTGGAGCTGGTTGCAGGTGTGTGGACAGCGCCCCATGAAACCGATGACAATCCCCATGCGTAACAGGAGTATGAACACTTTTCCGGCACGGGCCATCGCGTCTTTGCCCGCGCTCAGCAGCGACCAAATGCGTCAGGTCGACGCGCTAATGGTGGCCGAGTACGGCATCGAGCCCATCCAAATGATGGAAAACGCCGGGCGCAACCTGGCCGACGTGGCTCAGGCCATGTTGGATGGCGATTTGGCGCAACGCCCGGTGCTGGTGCTAGCCGGACATGGCAACAATGGCGGTGGCGGTCTGGCCGCAGCCCGACACCTGGCGAATCGGGGCGCCGAGGTGCAGGTGATGCTGGCCCGAGCGATGGAGAGCTTGGACGCTATGCCAGGTCAGCAATTGAAAAGCCTGCTGGCCATGGGCGTCTCGGTGACCACTGCGGGCGATGGCTGGGAATTGCCCAGCGCAGATCTTATTATCGATGCGCTGATAGGTTACCGGCTGCAAAGCACTCCCTGCGGGCCCGAGGCTGACCTGATTCAGCTTGCCAACAGCCATCCTGCGCCCATCCTGGCCCTGGATGCGCCCTCGGGCGTGGACGCGGGCAACGGGCGCGCCCACGAGCCTTGCATTCGCGCCGCGGCCACCATGATGCTGGCGCTGCCCAAAACAGGCCTGCTGGCCCTGCCCGAGCTAACCGGAGCCCTGCTGCTGGCCGACATCAGCGTGCCATCCACACTTTATGATGACCTGGGCCTGGACGCAACACCTATTTTCCATCTTTCCCCCATTCTCAGACTCCACCCATGACACCACAGCCCTTTGATTTTGTTCAACTTCTGGCCTACATCGGCATGGCGATAGGTATTTTGGGCACGGTGCTACCCGTTGTGCCCGGCCCCCTGCTCATCTGGCTAAGCACCCTGCTGTGGGCCTGGAACGATGGCTTTCAGGTGGTGGGCTGGCCAACGCTCATCCTGCTGCTATTGCTGGCCATGGCCGCAGAAATCAGCGATGTGGTGCTGGCGGGCATGGGTGCCAAAAAGGGGGGCGCATCGTGGCAAAGCATGATGGTGGCAGGCATTGCGGCAGTGGCAGGCTTGCTCATCTTCAATGTGGTGGGCGCCATTGCCGGCGCATTTTTAGGATTATTGGGCTGGGAAGCCCGGCGACATGGTGGCGAATGGCGTCAGGCCTGGCAAACCAGCCGCAGCTTCCTTCTTGGCTATTTGGCAGCCATCGTTGTCAAAATTTTCTTTGTCATCCTCATGCTGTTACTTTTCTTCTGGCAAGTGCGGGTTGGCGTCTAAAGCGACAACCACAGGCATGAAGTCGTTGATGATACGAATTTGAAGTATAACGGCTCACCGCCATCCAAAGCACATCACCACGAGCACCAAGGTGCGAAGAAAAGAGGACAGAAATGTTCAAAAATCGATGGTAGCCATGGCAATGGCACCGTCCGACGCCAGCCCTCAAGAAACTCGTTGCAAAACGACTATATTCCTCTAATGATTCTATGTTACACTGTATGTAACGATTCAGATGCCCTCGGTAGTACGGGTACGATGAATCGATGAAATAACACACGAAGGAGACTTTGAAAATGTTTGGTGGATCATTCATGCTCTGGATTTTGCTGGCCCTGCCTGGTATGTTGCTGGGACTCTGGGCTCAGGCCAAGGTCAAGAGCGCTTTTAATAAATACAGCAAAATCGGCAATGCCCGCGGGCTCACCGGGGCCCAGGCTGCCCGGCTCATCCTGGATAATTACGGACTTTACGAGGTACGCATCGAAGAAAGCAAAGGGCTGCTCAGCGATCATTACGATCCTCGGGCCAAAGTGCTACGACTCTCATCAGAGGTCGGGCGCAGTGCCAGCATTGCCGCAGTGGGCATTGCCGCGCACGAATCGGGCCACGCGCTGCAAGATGCCGACCACTACGCGGCGCTTAAACTGCGCAGTGCCATTGTGCCCGCGGTGCAATTCGGATCCTGGCTGGGCCCGCTCATCATCATGGCTGGCTTTTTGCTCATGTCATTGACTGGCGCCATCGATCTGGGTTACAGCATCGCCTGGCTGGGATTGGCCCTTTTTGCCCTGACCGCCCTCTTTACCATCATCACCCTGCCAGTAGAGTTCAACGCCAGCGCTCGGGCCAAAGATGAGCTCATCAAGATGCAAATTTTGGCTCCCCAGGAGATGAAAGGGGTCAATGCCACCCTGAACGCGGCGGCATTGACCTACGTAGCCGCGGCCATTGCAGCCATCGGGCAGGTGCTTTATTATGTGTTCCTGCTCACCGGACGGCGACGCAACTAACGCTCCCCCATCCATCGCCCTCAGGCTCGCCATCGTTCTTTCGATTGCGGGCCTCTTTCTTTTTAAGTCGGTGATGCTATGAAAGTTGAAATGGAACGATTCATTGCTATCCAGAGTACACCTCCAAGCACACAAAGGCGCAAAGACACGAAGAAAAAGGAAAGAACCGCTCAAGAAAAATCTGTGGCATCTGTGCCATCTGTGGTTGCCGTGGTTTAACCACAGATTCTCACAGATTTTCACAGAAATACAGAAATGAACCCAAAAATCTGTGGCATCTGTGCCATCTGTGGTTGCCATCTTCGCCGTTCGCCAAGATGCACAGCACTTTTCTCAAGTTTCAAATGCGCATCTTCTTAACGCCAACTTGCCAGCAGCACAATTTGTGATTAGAATCAACATCTGGGGAAGAACCACATAATTCCCAATCACCATGCCTCGTTTGATCGCTCTATCCATTCCGCACCGCCCGCGTTCACTTTATCATTCCAATGCTCATCACCCGTACCGATTTGCAGTCGTATTTGTTCGATCAAACCGCCAGGTCGCGGTGCGTGAGCCTGGTGGGCGTGAGCAATATCGGCAAATCAACACTTTTGCGCGATTTTCGCCAGACACAGGTGCGGGCCGCGCTGCGCCCAGACTTAAGCGATGACTTCCACATCTTCCACATCGACTGCAACCGCATGTTGGAAGAAAGCGAACAGGCATTTTACGAACTCATCTTGCGAGTTCTGCTGCAAAGCCTGCAAAACAACGACCCCACGCTGCGGGCCAGCATTCAGCGGGCCTATGATCAACTCATCGCCCCTCCCAGCAAGCTACACATCCCCCTGAGCTTTAATCAGGCCATTACCACACTGGTAGAAAGCCAGGCCGAGCAAGTGGTGCTGGTGTTCGACGAATTCGATAGTGCGTTTCGGGCGCTGGATGGCCGTGTATTCCTGAATCTGCGGGCGCTCAAAGACCGTTACGGCAATGGCTTGAGCTATGTCACAGCCTCGCACCGACGGCTCATCCACCTGCGCATGGGAGAAGATGTGGATGATTTTATCGAGTTGTTTCGTACCAACATCCGTTTTGTGCCCCCGCTCAGCGCCCGAGATACCCGCATACTGATTAGCACGTGTGTCGCGGATATGGACGCCCGCTTCGATGACGCTGACATGGCCTTCATCCTGGAACAAGCTGGCGGACATCCAGCGCTGACTGAGCTGGCCTGCCGAAAATTGGCCCAAATCACCGGCAAAACCGCTCGCACGCCCAATCAAGATGCGCTCATCCACCACGAAATACGCGACCAGTTACGCCGCGATCCGGGCGTAAGGGCCGAATGCAAAAAAATCTGGCGCGATTTGACCGACATGGAGCAAGCCACCATCGAAAGCTTCCACTGGCCCGAGCGCAAAAGCTCTGCCGAGGCTCTGGATGAACTCATGCGCAAGGGCCTCTTGCTGCCCGACGATGATGCGCCGCGCTGCTTTGCTACCCTCTTCTCCGATTTCATACAGTATCAGACTCTGGGACAGCGAATTCCGCAAAAAGGCATTTACGTAGATGCAGAATCGGGCCAAGTTACCATCGATGGTCACCCCGCGCAAAACCTTACCCGGCTTGAATCGCGCATGCTTATGCTGCTTTATGAAAACCTGAACAAAGTCTGTGACAAATACAGCATTGTGGAAGCTGTCTGGGGCGAAGATTATGTCGACAGCATCTACGACTCAGCCATCGAAAAAATGGTAAGCCGTCTGCGCAAAAAAGTAGAACCCAACCCGGCACAGCCACGCTACATCCTCACCATCCGCGGGCGTGGTTACAAACTTGTGGGATGAACGAAAAGAGATGGCATGGCGAACCACAACCCAACACTTTTATTGCCGATAATTGTTACGACTAAGGTAGCCCGGCTAGAAACCACTAAGACACGAAGCCACAAAGGCACAAAGAAAGAAAAGTTTTGAAATTCTTGGTATTCTTAGTGTCTTTGTGCCTTTGTGGTGATTGAAGTCGGGTACGTTAGTCGCTGCCGATAATTTCCCATAGCCATGACGCCATCATGTCCAAGCCCACCCTGAGCCCCAAACTAAAGGCTAAACTCAAGGCTTTGCCCACCCGGCCCGGTTGCTATCTTTATCGCAATGACGCGGGTAAAGTTATCTATGTGGGCAAAGCGATCAACCTGCGGCATCGGGTACGCTCCTATTTTCAGGAGCAACGGAGCCACACAGCCAAAACCAGGCGGCTGGTGGCTGATATTGCCGACATCGAATGGGTGGTTACCGATACAGAGCTGGAAGCGCTGATTTTAGAAAATGAGCTCATCAAGCGCTACCGCCCGCACTACAACATCCGTCTCAAAGATGACAAGCAATATCCGTACATCAAAGTGCATTGGCAAGAGGATTTTCCCAGGATTTCGGTGGTGCGGCGCATGTTGCCCGATGGCGCTCGTTACTACGGGCCTTTTACCAGTGGCATGGCAGTGCGCCAAACCCTGGACGCCTTGCGTCGGGTGTTTCCTTATTTGGATTGCCATCGCACCATTACAGGGCAGGACAAGCGGGCCTGTCTTTATTTTCACATCAAGCGCTGTGCGGGCCCGTGCGTGGGCGCAGTGAGCAAAGAGGAGTATCGGGCCATCATCGACCGATTATGCCAATTTTTGGAAGGCAAGAGTGATGATGTGCTGGCCGAGCTGGAGGCCCGTATGGCAAAAGCAGCAGGAAATTTGCAATTTGAACGGGCCGCCATGTATCGAGACCAAATCAAGGCTGCGCGGCGCATTGTCGAACGGCAAAAAGTTGTCTCGGGCCGCCAGGAAAATGAAGATGTCATCGCCTTTGCCCAGGAAAAGGGACAAGCCTGCGCCCAAGTCTTCTTCATTCGCCGCGGGCGTCTTATCGGACGAGAAACGTTTATGCTGGAGGGCGCGGGCGAAGATGAAAGCAAAGCACTGCTGACCTCCTTCATCAAGCAATTTTATGATGAAGCAGCCTATCTGCCTCCGCAAATTCTGCTGCCGGTGGCGTTGGATGAAACCGCCATCATCGAACAATGGTTGCACAGCAAACGGGGCGCCAAAGTATCGTTGCGAGTGCCGCAACGAGGTGAAAAGAAGGCGCTCATTCATCTGGCTACCGAAAACGCCCGCAGCGCGCTCAGCGCCATGCAAGCTGCGTGGCAGGCCGATGCCCATCGTCATACCGAAGCCATTGCCAACCTGCAAGCAGCCCTCAATCTACCCAAGCCGCCGGTACGCATCGAATGTTTCGATATTTCGACCTTGCAGGGAACCAACACCGTGGCCAGCATGGCTGTTTTTGTCAAAGGTGTGCCCCGCAAGACTGATTATCGGAAATTCCAGGTAAAAACGGTGACCCAAACAGGCCAACCTGATGATTTTGCTGCTATGCGCGAAGTGCTAACGCGGCGGTTTCGTCGGGCCCGGGCAGATGAAGCCCCCTCTGCACCCGGACAACGTTCTGAATCCTCCTGGCAAATCTTGCCCGACCTGCTGCTCATCGATGGTGGCAAAGGACAATTAGGCATTGCCGTAGCAGTTCTGAAAAAGCTGGATTTATACGAAGTGGTGCCGGTCGCGGGCCTGGCCAAGCGAGAAGAACTGCTCTTCGTGCCCGAAAATCCAGAACCGATCCATCTGCCCCAGGCCAGCCCCGAAATGTACCTGGTGCAGCGCATCCGTGATGAGGCGCATCGTTTTGCTGTGACCTACCAGCGCAAACTACGAGGCAAAAACATGCTCAAATCGCGGCTGGAAGATGTGCCCGGCATTGGCATGAAACGCCGCCAGGCCCTGCTCAAACACTTTGGCAGCATCGATGCCATCCGCAACGCCAGCATCGAATCGCTGGCCGCAGTGCCCGGCATGACTCAAACTGTGGCCCGCCGCCTAAAAGAAATGATGTGAGCCAGACAGAGCTAACTGCCGCTATCCGCCATGGTCATGCCATTACAGCTCGGCACAAAACTGAAACCATTCGCGGGCGGGCAACACACAATAGCGCTGATGCACAACATAATGGCTGAGCCGTTCCCACCAGTAACCCCATTTTTCGTCATTCAGCGCCTGCCGGATAATTGCTTCATTCTCGGCGTACAACGCAAGCTGGCGCACCGGATAGTGGCCCCATTGCGTATGAAAGATGGCCAAAGGCTCTAATTTGAGCTGCTGCATAGCTGGCAGCCATTGCGTCATCATAAAACGTCGGTACGCCATTTCGTGATCTGGCAAATAATCATACGTGATGAGTAATTTATAGCCTTGCGTCATCAAATTCAAGCCTCCGTAGCGACACGAGCCTTCATGGTAACCATGCAAATCATTGCACGAAGGCTCATCAGGGAACATGAATCGTACAGACAACCAATCAACATGCACCCCTTGCATCTGGCGTGCAAACATTGCATTGTTACAGAGCCATTTTACAAGGGCCTTGCAAAATGGACAAACAGGCCTGAGAGGGCGATAATAGAAACATGCTTCCCCAACTGCCCCCACCCACTGTCATCACAACTCAGGCCCAACTCGCCCGCCTGGTTACCATCCTCGAAAAAGCTGGCCGTTTTGCGCTGGACACCGAATCCGATAGCATGTACGCGTATCATTACAAGATATGCCTGATTCAAATTTCCACCGCGACAGAAGATTATATCATCGATACGCTGGCCTTGCGGGCGCTGGAGCCACTGGGGCAATTGGTGCAGCGGGAAGCTATCGAAATAACCATGCACGCGGCAGAAAATGATGTGCTTTTGCTGAACAAGGATTTTGGCTGGACGTTCGGCCATTTGTTCGACACCTTGTGGGGAGCCCGAATCCTGGGTTGGCAGCATCCGGGCCTGGCCTCGATTCTGCGTGAAGAATTCGGCGTGGAGCTGGATAAAAAAATGCAGCGCACCGATTGGGGCAAACGCCCGCTCACCGAACGTCAGCTCGCTTATGCCCGTTTCGATACCCATTATCTGCTGGATTTGCGGGATATGATCGAACACGCATTGCACCAGGCAGGACGTTGGCCCGAAGCGCAAGAGGTTTTCGACGAATTACGGTCAATCCGCTGGCGCAAAAAGCCGCAACCCACCATTTGGCGACTCAACGGAGCCCGCGACCTGGAGCCACATCAGCAAGCTGTGCTGAACGCACTATTCCAGTGGCGTGAACAACGGGCCAGCCAGCGGGATGTACCGCCCTATCGCATTTTACGCAATGATGTTTTGCTGGCGCTGGCGCAGGCTCTCCCCAAAAATGAGCGTCATCTGATGCGAGTGCCGGGTGTGCCGCGACGGCTGCCTGCACATCTGGCCCGTAAACTCGCGGGCATCATTCGTCGGGCGCAGCAGGATGAGCCCCCCGCGTTTCCCGCACGCCGTTCTGTGGGCCCCCGTCCCGATGAACAAGCCCAAGCACGCTACGAAGCTCTGCGGCAATGGCGGGCCCGCACAGCCAACGCCCGCGGAGTCGAAGTCGATGTGGTGATGACCAACAGCACCCTGATGACAATTGCCCGGGCAAATCCCCAAAATCGTGCAGCCCTGGCCGAACTAGCCGTGCTGGGCCCCTGGAAACTGCAAACCTACGGCAACAGCATCCTGCAAACCCTGAACCAAGCAACAAAGACCTGACCGGGGGAATTGGGTGGCAAACAACTTGATGCGTTGGATGACAGGCTACTGTGCGTGCCCATGGTTGCGCAATTGGGCCAGGGTGGCTGCATCCATAGGATTTCTGCCCGCCTGCAAGGCTTGCACCCACGCCCGCCGCACGGGCGCATCATGCGCATACGCGTTGGCATCCACTGCTTGGTAGTGTGTCAGATAATACTGAAAATCAGCGATGGCGCCATCCAAATCGCCCAGTTGCGCCCGGGCCACACCCCGCGAGTCGTGGCTGTTGCCACTGCTATCCAGCGCTACCGCATTATCGCAAAAGGGCAGAGCTTTTTGCGGCTGTGCCTCCAGCGCGTAATCCCAACAAAGTGCATTGTTCACGCCTGGCGACTGCGGATTAAGCGCATACGCCTTTTCGAATTCGACTCGGGCCTCTTGGAGCTGTGGCGGTGTTGCCTGTCCCAACGCCAATCCCAAATTATAGTGCCCGCTGGCCTCTTGCGGACGCAAAGCAACCACCCGCTGTAAATCGGCCAGCGCCCGGGCGCTATCGCCCGCGGCCTGTCGACGCAAATAAGCAGCAGCCCGATTATTCAATGCCGTAACAAACCCGGGCGTCAAATCCAGTGCTTGCGTAAAATAGGCGATACTTTCATCCAGTGCCGGGGGCTGTGCCCGATAGGCCAGCAGGCCCAGATAAAAGTAAACAACGTCCAGCCCCTGCACATCTGCTGCATGCTGTTGCAACGCTTGCCCAAAGAGATATTCGGCCTGGGTGTAGTGTTGGTTAAGATAATGCACCTGGCCCAGCGTGACCAGTGCCAGCCATTGCACCTCCTGCGGCAATTCAGCGTTGATGGTGGTGTTCAGTGCCGAAAAATCATCCAGCAAATGTCGCACCTCCAGCGAACTGGCCCCCGTTTGCAAGGGTAGCACATGCGCCAGCACCCGCCCGCTATCATATTCGCCCCAAATGATGATGAGTGCCCGCTGAGCCTGGGCAAGCTGCCGGGCTTGGGCCTCGGTTTCGATGATTTCGGGCACAACCTGTACCCGCACATCCTCCGGGCCCGCGGCAGTCACAGCTTCGGCCAAGCGCCCGGCCACATTGTAGCCCAGCTTTTCGCCGCCATAATTGGCAAACTGCGCCACCAAAATCAGCGATTCATCAGGTGTGGCCGTGGCTCCCAGGGCCAAAGAGCCACTGTAGCGCACTGCATCCCGCTGCCCGTTCTCCCAAAACAACAAGCTGCCCAACAACAGCACCAGCAGCAAACTGGCCAAAAGCAGCCAGCGCCAGGGCAGGGTAGCGATGGCCGCGGGCGCGTCCTCCTGCACCGCGTGCGTTTGTGCCACCGCGGGCACGGTCTCGGGCGCAAAGCCCGCTGCCAACAACAACGCATCTCGCTCCTCGGAACTAAGCCGCAGCTTCTCGGCCAACCGCAGCACATCCACCCGTTCACGCGGTCGCTTGGTCACCCCCTCCTTCCAGCGAAAAATGGTTTGACGCCGCACGCCAAGATGCCGGGCCAGTTCAGCATCGCTGACCCCGGTACGGCGGGCATGTTCGGTGAGCAATTGAGAAAAAGTCTTCATGGTACATCTAATGGTACAGTTTTGTCTCTTGAATTGTACCACGTTTCTGTCAGGATGGAAGATGAAAGCGGGGGCGCACAGCGTGCCCTCAATCCACCCCTCCACTCAACAGGAGCTTCCCATGAAACGGCAGAAACTTTTCACCAGTCTGATACTTCTTCTTTTGGCCCTGCTGACAAATGCCTGTGGCGCTTCGATAGACGCCTCAAAAGCACGCAGCCGTGGCCTCATCAACCGTGGGTACATCGTTCCGGCCGAAGAGGTGCATGTGGCCGAATATCTCAATTATTACGAGCAACGCTTCCCGGAGCCCACCCAGCAACCACTGGCGCTGGATGTGCGGCTGGGTAATGTAAGTGTGCCCCGACAAGGTGGCGATGTGTGGATGCAGATTGGCCTCCAGGCCGCCACGCCGACCGATAAACAACGCACACCGCTCAATTTGGCGCTGGTGCTAGACAAAAGCGGCTCCATGAAAGAAGAGGGCAAAATGGCGTATCTCAAAGAATCGCTGGCGCTCTTCTTGCACAGCCTGGCGCCCGATGACATCATCGCCATCGTGGCGTACAGCGATGAAGCGGAGCTTTTGTTGCCCGCGCAACCGGTAGGGGATGCGCGCTGGATTCAGGCCACCATCGACAACCTGCAACCTGATGGCTGGACCAATCTTCATGCCGGCATGATGATGGGTTTTCGGGAAGTGGAAAAACATTTCGACATCCGCCGCAACAATCGTGTTATTTTGCTCACCGATGGCATTGCCAATCGCGGTGTTAGCAATCCTGCACAAGTTGCCGCTGATGCCAAAGCGTACAATGACCGCAACATTTATCTCTCGACCATCGGACTAGGCACAATGCTGGATGAAAACCTGCTGCATCGTCTGGCTGCACAAGGGCATGGCGCCTATCATTTTATTGATTCGCCCCAAGAGATGCGCAAAGTTTTCGAGGATGAAGTGACGGGCCTGGTAGAAAAGGTGGCCCGAGACATCACGCTCACCCTGGAATCAGAGGCTGGAGACTTGCAGTATCTGGTGGGTTACGATAAAACGCCGCCCGCCCGCGGCGCCAAAATCGCTCTGAACGACATGGGGGCGGGTGACAGTCAGGTGGTTTTGGCACAATTTCGAATGGCATCCCTGCATCAACCAGCCACACTGGCCAAGCTCACGCTGACCTACACCGATGTTTTCGGGCAACGGCAACGCAACGAAAGTCGCACCATCACCATTTACCCCGGCTCCAATTCATCAGACCCCCTGGATGATGTAGAGGTGATGCGCAATGTGACTATCGTGCGTTCGGCCCAGGCCCTGAAACGTATCGATGATCTTTTTATGGAAGGACGTTACGCCGAGGCCCGGGAACTGGCCCGCCAGATGGAGGCAACGTTGCGTCGGGTGGCAGCCGCGACAGGTGATTCGCAAATGGTGGAAGATGCCGATCTCTTCCAGCGTTATCAACTTTCGCTGACTGCTGAAGATGAGGCAGGAAGCGCACCACAACAATCTCAGCGCTGGGGCCAGCCTACTGCCACGCCAGCGCTCAAAGCAATCACCATCGACTAACCTTCCGCAGTGCGGCAAGAAAGCGTTTGCACGTATCGCTTCGAGCGTTCAAAAGAATAAACCTTGGAGAACATGAAAACACATCAGACGGATATGGACGAAGCGAACCATCGTTCATATCTGTCAATCTTCATCCCTGTTCGTCAAAATGCGCAGCTACCAAAGTAGGTGATGCTATGAAAATTGAAGTGTAACGATTCATTGCTATCCGGAGTGTAGCACCAAGCGCACCAAGGCACGAAGGAAAAAGGAAAGAAACCATCAAAAAAATCTGTGACATCTGTGTCATCTGTGGTTGCAATGACAGATTTTAGCGCCAAATCTATTTTCGTCGTTGGTCGAGATGCACAGCACTTTTCTCAAAGTTCTTTAAGATGTGCCCAAGATTATTCCATTCCTCCCCAGGTTGGGCAGCAGAATGGCGCGGGCGGGCGCACCATCGGCATCGGCCAGCTTCAGAGGCAGACAGATGAAGGTGTATGGGCCCGGCTTGACCTCGGTCATATCCAGTCCCTCGACCACAATCACGCCCGAGCGCAGCAAAATCTCATGCGTAGGCGCCAGCGCATCATACGGGGCAATGGAATAATAATCGATGCCCACTAAACGCACGCCCCGGGCCACCAGCCAGGTCGCAGCTTCGGCGCTGAGTGCCACAAAATCGGTATGAAACTGCGCCGAACGCATGAGTTTACGATGACTGTTGCCAGTGCGCAGCAGCAATCGTTCAGTTTGAAGAGGCAGCGCGGCCGCCGCCAACACCTGGGCGGTGATGAGAGGAACATCACCCACATCCAGCACCCAAGCGGGGCCCACCAGTGCGCTCAGAGGCAGCGCGTCAGCGCCCGCGCCGCCAGGCACATAATGCGCGGGGGCGTCTACGTGCGTGCCGGTATGCACGCTCAGGGCCAGCTCGGTCAGGGCAAAGGCGTCGCCGCGGGCCAGGCTGGCAGGATGTGTCAGGCGCACCGCGGGGTCGCCGGGCCAAACGGGCAGCTCGGGCGTGATGCGGGGCGAAAGGTCGATCATGTTCATGTGTTGATCACAGGCTGCGGAATCTTGGGCCCGAAGCCACGTTTGTAAACCATGATGGTGCGCCGATAACTGACCACGACCACGCCATCCTGATTGTAACCAATGGTCCGAATGGTGATGATGCCGCGGTCGGGACGGCTTTTGGATTCTCGTTTGCTGAGCAATTCGCTACGGGCGTAAAGGGTATCGCCCACAAAGACAGGTGCGGGCATACGCACCTCATCCCAGCCCAGATTGATGCCATTTTGCGAAATATCGGCCACGCTCAGCCCGGTAATCAGCGCCAGCGTAAAAGTTGAATTGACCAGCGGACGCTTGAACATGGTTTGCGCGGCATAGTTGGCATCAAAATGAATGGGATTAGGATTGACCGTGATGTGGGTGAACCAAACATTATCCGCCTGGGTAATGGTGCGGCCCAGGGGATGTTGGTAAATGTCGCCAACTTCAAAATCTTCGTAAAAACGACCGGTCCAACCTGTTTTGACAGGCATAGCAAGTCTCCTTGTGCAGTGATAAACGCTTCAAATGACAAACTTGTTATTCTTCTGTGATGGCATCTAATAGGAACGTGGCATTTTCAGCACATTGTGGCCCAGGTAGGCCAAAATCAAGTTGGTAGAGATGGGCGCAATTTGATAGAGCTTGGTTTCGCGGAATTTGCGCTCGATGTCATATTCCGTGGCAAATCCAAAGCCGCCAAAGGTTTGCATCGCCACATTTGCCGCCTCCCACGAAGCCTCGGCAGCGAGATATTTGGCCATGTTGGCCTCGGGCCCGATGGATTCACCACGATCATATTTGGCTGCTGCGTCAAAGCGCATCAAATCGGCAGCCCGCAAATTGATGTAGGCCCGAGCAATGGGAAACTGCACGCCCTGATGCGAGCCAATGGGCGTGTCGAACACCTGGCGCTGGTTGGCGTAATCGCGGGCCTTCTCGATGAACCAGTAGCCATCGCCGATGCACTCGGCGGCAATGAGGATGCGCTCGGCATTCATGCCCCGCAAAATGTAACGAAAACCCTCGCCCTCGTTGCCGATGAGGTTTTGCACGGGCACTTTCAAATCATCGAAATAAACTTCGGTGGTGTGATGATTCATCATGGTGGGGATGGGTTTGATGGTCATCCCATTTTGCAAGGCCTCGTGCATATCGATGATGAAGAGAGAGAGGCCATGAGTGCGTTTTTTGATCTGACTCTTGGGCGTGGTGCGGGCCAACAAAATCATCAAATCGGAATGCTGGGCCCGGGATGTCCAGATTTTTTGGCCACGGATGATGTAAAAATCGCCCTGGCGCACTGCGGTGGTGCGAATGTTCAGGGTGTTGGTGCCCGCATCGGGCTCGGTAACACCAAAAGCCTGCAAACGCAACTCACCGCGGGCAATAGCGGGCAGATAGCGCTGTTTTTGCTCTTCGGAGCCATGGCGCAGGATGATGCCCATGATGTACATCTGTGCATGTCCCACCGCGGCGTTGCCCCCCTGCCGATTGATGGTTTCGAGAATGACCGAGGCTTCGGTGATGCCTACCCCGCCACCGCCATAAGCTTCGGGAATCAGCGCGGCCAGGTAGCCGGCCTCGGTCATGGCCTGGATAAAGGCCTCGGGATAGCTGTTGGTTTCATCCAGTTCGCGCCAGTATTCGGCAGGAAACCGGGTCATTAGCTGCTCCATGCCCTGTCGCAAGGCATCCAGCAGTGGGTCGGGCGTGGCAGATGTGGGAAGGGTCATGGTAGTCTCCTGGAAATAAATCACCTGATTCTGGAGCAAGGTGCTGGCGCTCTTTCATCGACGAGGAACATGGAACAACGTGGAAGAAAATTTCTGAACGCATCAATTAGGCTCTTTTGGATTTCAGGGGGTCTGGCGCTGTCAAGCCGCCGGATCACGGATTCGGCTCAAGAGCAGGGGCTCCCAGGGCAGATTGCGAATCCGCCCGGCCTATCACCCTCTGAAATCCAGTTGAGCCATAAATTATCAAAAAAGGGACGGTTAGACCGCCCCTTTGGGTGAATGGCTGAAGTTTGGCTAATCGGCCAGCTTGATCTCGACTGCGTCTTCCCACAAGCCGTGAGCGTTGCACCAGGAGAGTGAAACCAGCTTACCCGGCTTGTTGATCGACATGCTAAAGGTGACAACAGGATGGGTGTAAACCGGGCCTTTGTTGGCTCCTTGGGCAGATTCGCCATGGGCCCTAAAATCGAAGTGCCCCACATGATAGCTGAATTTTTCACCCTCAGGCTTGAAGAAAACATCAATCCAGGCAATAAAGTGCTCAGTGGTGTTGGGATGCGGAATATCCCGCCCTACGCCTACAGTCACATTGAACGCCTCGTTGGCAGTGACCATCTCCGGGGCCTCGATGGCGGGCACATGCTTTTCTTTTTTCCAATCTGCGGTTTGAATCATATCTGCAAAGCTCATGGTTTTATTTCCTTGAGAGTGTGTGAGTGATGTATGAAAGCATGTTGGCTCTCTGGAATCATTGTACACTGTTCAGGGAGCAAAAACAAGTGATAACGATTACGGTTACACCTCAAAAAAAACGCCCCCCCATCCACAAGGATAGGGGGGATTAGGCGGAGAGGGAGGGATTCGAACCCTCGATCCCCAGAGGGGATACGCGCTCTCCAGGCGCGCGCACTAGGCCGGGCTATGCGACCTCTCCACATCTTGAATTGTGCTACGACAAGCCAGTTTAAGTAGCTGCGTATTTAAAACTTGAAAAAAGCGTCTGCGTATCTTGACTAACGCGAAGATCGATTTGTCGCCATGGCAACCACAGATGGCACAGATTTTTCTTAAGCGTTTCTTTTTCTTCGTGCCTTGGTGGTGCACGCTGGATAGCCATGAAGCGTTACATTTCAACGTTCATAGCATCAACGACTTGACTGGTTCTTGATAACATTGCAAGGATGCCGCATCAAACAAAGGCGGAGAGGGAGGGATTCGAACCCTCGAGGGCTGTTAACCCTACGCGTTTTCGAGACGCGCGCACTCGGCCAGCTATGCGACCTCTCCGAGCAATAAGAGGAGCGGGTGATCGGACTCGAACCGACGACATACAGCTTGGGAAGCTGTCGTTCTACCGCTGAACTACACCCGCAGAACAGCATCCATTATAGTCAGAATGACCCTGTTCGTCAAAATTGGGCTGCTGCCCGGCGTTGCTTACTGGGCGGCCAGGTCAATGGTGAAGGATCTGCGCCCGATGCGATAGGGTTCGGTGCGGGCCAAAACCTGGCCCACATAGGCCTCGTTCACATCTACCAGCGTGTGGTTGTTTTGAATAAGGATTTTGCCGATGGTTTTGCCAGGAATGTTCGCCTGATAAGCTAGTGTACCCACTACATCGTTGGGACGCAGACCGTGCTCGCGGCCTAAGCTGATAATGAGCCGCACCATGCCTTGCTCATGCGAATTTCTGGCTACTTTGCCATAGCGCCCGTTCTGGCGGCCTTTGCTGCGACCATTTTTGCCAGCGCCCTCGCGGCGTTCTCGCTGATAACGCCCGTCGCGACCACTGCGAATCTCGCTGATAGCCATGATGGGACGTTTTTTCTCGTGTCGTCGTGACATCTTCAAGGCCACCGCCGCGATTTCCATGGGGTCATAGCCCTTTTCCATCAGCGCTTCCACAAGCTGCCGTTCCCGTTTGGCCCGGCCCCGCTTCAGCCACATCATCACCTCATCCAGCAATTGTTCCTCACGCTTTTCAAGGATGGCCTGCTCGGTGGGGATTTCTGCCTTGGTGAGTTTTTGGCGGGTGTAATTCTGAATCTGCCGCAGCCGATACGCCTCTTTGGGCGTCAGCAGGGTGATGGCCACGCCTGTGCGCCCGGCCCGCCCGGTACGTCCCACGCGATGCACATAGATTTCCGGGTCTTGAGGCAAATCAAAATTGATGACATGCGAAATGTTGTCGATATCCAACCCGCGGGCCGCGACATCGGTGGCGACCAATACCTTGATGCGCCCGTCACGAAAACGACGCAGGGTTTGTTCTCGGGCGGCCTGACTCATATCGCCGTTCAAAGCTTCCGCTGGAAAACCGCGGCCGGTCAGTTCGCTGGCCAATTCTCCTGTACCAATGCGGGTGCGGGCAAAAATCAAGGCGCTGGTGATGGGCTCGACCTCGAACAATCGGGTGAGCGCCGCCAGTTTATCTTTGGAATTCACCAGGTAGTAGCGCTGTTCGATGGCAGCCACTGTGAGCTGCTTGTGTTTGATGGTGATGGCTTCGGGGTCGCGCATGTAGCCATTGGCCAGCCGCCGGATGGGGGCGGGCAGGGTGGCTGAAAAGAGTGTCGTCTGCCGATTCTCGGGCGTTTGGCTGAGGATGGTCTCAATATCTTCGATGAATCCCATGCTCAGCATCTCGTCCGCTTCGTCCAGCACCAGGGTGGTAATTTGACTCAGGTCCAGCACCCTGCGGCGAGCTAAGTCCATCAGTCGCCCGGGCGTGCCAACCACCACATCGACCCCGCGGCGCAGTTGCCGAATTTGCGGATCGTAAGAAGCGCCGCCATAAACAGCCAGCACCGTGACCTGCTCATCTTGGCCATATTGCTGAAAGGAACGGGCCACCTGCATAGCCAACTCGCGGGTAGGCGTGAGCACCAGCGCTTGCACATGGCGGGCGCTGCGATCCAAATTTTGTAAAATGGGCAAAGCAAAAGCAGCGGTTTTGCCCGTTCCGGTTTGGGCCTGGCCCAACACATCTTTGCCAGCCAGCATCAGCGGGATAATGCCCGCCTGAATGGGCGTAGGCTCGGCATAGCCAAGCCGGGTCACGGTCTGCACCAACTCTGGGCGCAGCCCTAACTCAGAAAAAGTTGTCATTCGATTATCCTTACTTACGTTTTGTTCCTTCCGCTGTCGCGCAAAACCTTCGCAGGTGTTTGCTCCCATTGTCTTCAACAGCCACCCTTGTCGCAAGTAAGAGTCCGCCGTTAGCAACAAAAAAGCCCGATTTCTGTCGGGCCATCGTCGGAAAAGTCAAAACAGAGAAAAATGGTAACGACTAACGCACCCGACTTCAATCACCATAAAGGCACTAAGACACTAAGAACACCAAGAATTTCAAAACTTTTTCTTTCTTTGTGCCTTTGTGGCTGCGTGTCTTAGTGGTTTCTAGCCGGGCTACCTCAGTCGTAACGAAAAATGAACCTGTTTGCAAGGCGCGAAACAGACTCAAAGAGTATAGCACGGTTTAAGCGTAAAATCAAATTAGTGTACCTGATGTGAAACCTTTCTGTTCTAATCGATCACTTTTCGTCCATATGCGTCGGCTTGTTCAGCGGAAGATGCTTGATAAGCCCGTTGATGCGCCATAAAAAGTTGCACATTTGAAACTTAAGAAAAGCCGTGTTCAGCATCATTTCAACGTTAAAGGCAAGAAAGAGCGACGGGACAAAGGCTTGGCAACGGCATCGGTAGTCAAGCCTCCCACGGCGTAGATGGGAGCGGAGATGTTGACCATGGCAGAGGTGCTGGCATCCACCGTATAGCTGCCCCATGTTGTCGTGAAATGCACTTGGCCATGACTATCGGTCGTGGCGGTAGCAACTTGTCGCCCCGATGGGTATTCGCGCAAGATGAAGACCCTGCCCGCCTCCTCGATTTTGCGCCCATAGCGATCTTCAAGGCTTGCGATAATGTTTGCAGGCTCAGCGAGTGTGTCAATGGCATCGGCAGCATTAGCGATACCCCATCCAAAACTGTTGTTGGGGACACCGCCAGGTTCGCCACCACATTCCAGCGAAGCTGTATCAGTGATAGCTTCAGCCGCGCGGGTAAGAATGGCCCGAGTCATGGCAGGCTTTCCTTTTAGCGAAGGTTCAGCAGAAAGCAGCAAGGCGGCAACGGCACTGGCATGAGGCCCGGCCATGCTGGTTCCCGACATATTGGTGTAGCGATTTTCGGGAAAAGCTGACAGCACGCCAACGCCCGGTGCGGTGAGATCGGGCCCGGTAAACACTTGGCCGTTGTACTGCACCGGCCCGCGGCTACTGAACGAGGCCAGATGATCATTTGGGTCGGTGGCTCCCACAGTGAGGGGCTGCTGATAAATGGCAGGAGGTTCCTTTATGGAGTTGCAACGCGGGCCACTGTTGCCAGCAGAAACAACATTCAAAATACCCGCTGCATCAACAGCCTTGATGACCGGTTCAATGATTCCCAACACATCAGGGGTACAGCCTTCGCTTTGCGTGCATGCCCAAGAGTTGTTGATAATGTCGGGCGCTTTCGTTGGATCACCGTTAAAGGGATCATTACCACCCCAGGGGGCAATACTCCACTGATAGCACTCGATGTAGGTAGAGGGATGACCAATGCCCGATTCCATGTTGCGGCAACCTATCCATTTAGCGCCGGGCGCAGCACCTATGGGATGCGCAGCCGCCGCGGGCCAACCGGTTGCCCCGGGAGCCAAATCATTACCAATCATTGTGCCCATGGTATGCGTGCCATGACCATAATCATCACAAGGGGCTTGCAAATCGATCCCACAAGGATTGGTTGCCGGAGATGATGGATCTTCTTCATGAATCGCATCATGCCAGTTAAAAGCATGACTGACAGTCTGGGTAACAGCATTGAAACCGCGATAACTCGTTTTGAGGGCACCATGCGACCAATCGTAGCCGGTATCCTGCCCCGCAATGACAACACCCTCTCCGGTAATGCCCTCCGCCCAAACCTGAGGCGCTTCTACCCTTTCTAGCCCCCAAGGGGTTGTGGATGTTAGAATAGCTTGCGCCGAGATGGGGGTTTCATCGGGAGCGACGCCGCGAATAGGGGCATTGAAAACAACACGCTGGATTTGCGGATAACGCAATAAACGCCTGAGCAGCGCCTCATCCACTTGCACCTGAACCATGTTAACGGCCCAAAACTGCCGGTAATCCACGCCCGCCCGCGCCAATTCTGCCACGATGGGGGCTTGCGCTTCGCGGGCGGCTGCGCTCAAAGTTTCATAAACCCAACGCCCGCGGGCCTCTTTATCGGGCAGCTCATAGGCATGACTCAAATCGGGTTGGGCTAATTGGATAAGAACATCGGCCTGCGCATTCGTACTTAACGCAGCCCACACATCTTCACCCACCCGAGCATCGGGCGTAGCCATGCCAGGACTAAGACGCGCCAGGAACAGCCAGGATGCGAAAAACACGAAAGACATCACAGCAACAACAAAATAACGTTTCATGAATTCACCTTACCTGAGAGAGGATGGAATCCCATTGTAACCTGTTTTGAACAAATGTTAAAATCATATAATGAGTCACCTTGCAACAACATTTCAGGCAAGAACCTTTAGCAGTCTATGAGATATAACCTTTGGCATACCTTGTGCATCAAATCACTGCACGTTGGCCTGTACCCAGGCTTGCAGGTTGACGAAACAGGCCCGATGTCATAAGATAGGAAATCCTGACACTCACTCACACAAAGAAGATTGTAGACCATGCCGTTATACGAATACCATTGCGATCAGTGCCACACAGATTTTGAAGTGCGCCGATCATTTTCAGACTCTGGCACGCCCGAGTGCCCCATTTGCCAGGATAACAGCGCTGTTATCCGCAAATTCTCGGCCCCTGCCATTGTTTTCAAAGGCTCAGGCTTTTATGTCACCGATTCTCGTGGCAAAAATGCCGCTGGTGCGCCCGCGCACAACAATGCCGCCAACAACAGCAATGGCAAAAGTGAGGGCAGCGATAAATCGTCCACCACCCAAACAGAAAGCAAAGCTACCGAAAAAGCTGAAAGCACCAAGGCCAAAACCAGCGCCGCGCCCGCTAAATCGGGTTAGTCATCATCGGGGCGGGGGCCAGGGGGGCGGGAGCGATGCAGCGCCCGCTGATACAACGCACGCCGGGGCAGCCCGGTTATATCGGCCAGCAAGCGGGCCGCGTCCGAGGTGGAAAGTCCCCCCTCCTGCAAGTGCGCCAGCGCCGTGAGCACCGATTCGGAAATTTCTGGGGCTGCGGTGGTAGCGCCCGCCACCATCACCACAATTTCACCTTTGGGAGGTTGGACAAAAGCTGTCAGGGCCTCTTGGGCTGTACCCTGCCAAAATGTTTCATAGCGCTTGGTAAGCTCGCGGGCAATAACCAGCAAGCGTCCAGGCCCCAGAGCATGTGCAATGGCCTCTAGCAGTGCGTGCAAACGCCGGGGCGATTCGTAAAAGATGAGTACGCCCGGCTCATCCTTGAGTTCTTGCAACAATGCGGCCCGAGCCTTGTTCTTGCGGGGCGCAAACCCCAAAAAGAGAAAGCGATCAGTGGGCAGCCCCGATGCGGTGAGCGCGGTCAAAAAAGCACTGGGCCCGGGAATTGGCTGCGGCTGAAAGCCAGCCTCGACCGCGGCCCGCACCAACTGATAGCCAGGATCCGAGATAGTGGGCGCACCAGCATCACTGATGAGTGCCACTGATTCACCGGCGGCCAATCGGGCCAAAATGGCCTGGATGCGAGCATTTTCGTTGTGTTCGTGCAGACTAATGAGCGGCTTGCTGATTTGATAATGTGCCAGCAAGCGCCCGGAATGCCGAGTATCCTCTGCGGCAATCACATCGGCCTCGCGCAACACACGCAGGGCGCGCAAGGTAATATCTTCGAGATTGCCGATGGGGGTAAAAACCAGGTACAGAGGCATAGAAACTAAGCGTTATTACTAAGGTAGCCCGACTAGAAACCACAAAGGCACAAAGAAAGAAAAAATTTTGAAATTCTTGGTGTTCTTAGTGTCTTTGTGGTGATTGATGTCGGGTGCGTTAGTCGTTACAACCAAGAAGGCAAAAGCTGAGCATTCCCCTTCATGGCACTGGGGCCGGGGCAGGGGCTGTTGGCTGATAAAAAAGTTCGACGCGAAGCTGAGCCTCTTTTAGCTGGGCCCGAGGCACGATGTGCCCAGGCGCGGCCGCGGCTGCAGCTTGATTCAGGGCATCGGCCAGCATGGTTGGCTGCGGCTGCGGCAGCAGACCCAAAATGCCCCAGGTGGCTGATTGTCGGGCCAGGGCCAGTTGCCCGGCAGCCTGCTCCTCTTCGGGCAGCGTATCGAGATAAAGGGCGAGTTCATCTTCTAAGGCGCCAAAAGCATTTTGCAGAGCCTGACCAATGGCAGGACGCTCTGCCTCCCAGTTGGGCACGATGGATGCGCCGTACAAGCCGCCAGCGACACGATATTGTACGGTCAGCCAAACAGCCTGATCGTATAGCAGAGCGATGCGGGCTGCAGGGTCTAAATCTTCGCGGCCCAGTTGATTGCGATAAAGGGTTTGGCGGGCCAGATGCTCATCCATCAGATGATTGGCCAGGTCGCGGGCGGCCCCAGCCGAGGCCTGCCCGCCCCGTTGTCCCCAATCTTCGATGTAGCGCTGCGCAGCTTGTTGCCGTTCAACGATGCGCCGGTTGAGCGATTCGGGATAGTTGGGAGTTTGATGCAGCAGGGGGGTCAACGAAAAGGTGCGGGGGGACGCGGCGGTGTAATCCAGCACCGGAATGGCACTGATGGCCTGACCGCGGGCTGTTTCGCCCAGGGCAATGGTTTGCTGCCCGATGTCGTTGAGCAGTTGTTTGCGCAGGGGCGGGGTTAATTCGGAGCTGAATTGAGCGATGATCAGTGCTTGTTCGAGGGTTTGGATGGCGTTGCTGTTATCATTCAGTGCTGCCCAGTCTTGCGCCAGTTGCAGCAATGCCTGGGCCCGAGCAGCATCAGAAAGGTCGGGCATGAGCATGGCCGCGTTGGCGCTGCGTTGTACGAAGATGCGGGCCTCCGCAGAGCGTTCAGCCTCCATGAAACGATGCGCCAGCACTGTCATCCATCCCAAACGCTGGTTATCGGGCAGATTCAGCGTCAACAGGGCCTGGGCAGCCGCGGTGTCCAGGTCATCGGTGGCCATAGCTTGCCGATAGATGAGTTCGGGGGGTGCGCCTGTCAGGCCCCACACGGCCAGGCCCGCGGCAATACGCCCGGGCTCCGGCATCTGCCAGGGCATTTCCCACCGGGCGGTTTCGGGGGTGCTGCTCAGCCGAATGTAGGCAACGATGGCGCTAATGCCGCCCACCAGCAGCAAAAGCAGCAGGATGATGAGCACCCAAAAGATGGGGGGCAGATGACGTTTGGTGGTGGGCAAGGGGGCAGCGTCTGTCATGGGCTTGCAAAGTTGGGGTCATCCAACCCAGAGTTCAGGGGTGATGAAGGGATTATGGCTTCGTTCATGGCCCACGGTGGTAGCGGGCCCGTGACCAGGATACAGGATGTAGTCATCGGGTAGGGTGAGAATTTGCTCGTTGATGGCCCGAATAAGTTGGCTATGGTTGCCGCCAGGTAAATCGGTGCGCCCGACACTTTCACGAAAGAGAACATCGCCCACCCAGGCTTGTCGCCCGCCATGATCAACCAGGATGATGGAGCCGGGGGAGTGTCCGGGCACGTGACGAATTTCGATGCGGGTGTCGCCCAGAGTGAGGGTATCATTCTGATGCAGGAAGCAATCGGGCTCGGGCGCCGGGCCCCACTCCCAACCCAACCACGCCTGTACAGCCTGGGGTGCGCGGGCCAGCACCGGTTGTTCCAGGGAATGCAGGCACAGGCTGGCACCGGTGCGGGCCTGAACATCGGGTGCGGCCAGGATGTGATCGAAGTGGGCGTGAGTAAGGATGATGCGGGTGAGTCGGGCATTCTCTGTTTCGAGGATGCGCAAGATTTCGGTGGTGTTGCCGCCGGGGTCGATGAGCCAGGCCTCACGGGTGGCGGCATGGGTTAAGATGAAACAGTTGGTGTGTAGCAGGCCGACAGTAAGTTGGTGACTGAGCATGAAGCAGGTGTAATGAATGTGAGCGCTGAAGCGGTGCGCATAAATTTTGGGTTTTATCAGATGTTGAGTCGCTGTGCAGCTTGACGAACATGAGCGAAGATAAATGATGGTTCGCTTCATCTAATGCGTTGCAATCCTCTACAAGACTAAGTAGGTGATGCTATGAAAATTGAAATGTAACAATTCATCATTATCCGGAGCGTACCACCCAGCGCACAAAGGCACCAAGGCACGAAGGAAAAAGAAAAGAAACACACAAGAAAAATCTGTGCCATCTGTGCCATCTGTGGTTGCCATTTTCAAATGTGCAGCTACTTAACAACATAATTATAACAGGCTGGCGTCTTGATTGCACGTAACGCACAGACTCCGCTTCGTGCCTGTTTCATGGTACAATCGAAACGAGATGTCACCTTATTTTTTGTTTTTCGAGCTAATGATGTACAGCTTGCTGACCTACAGCCTGCTGCATGTTTATCGCCGCCGGGGCTGGCCCGGTGTGTGGCAGGTGGTGGCGGGCGTACTTTTTGGCGTGCTGCTGGAATGGGCCACGATTCAGCAGTTTCATGCTTATCACTATGGGCGTTTTGTGATAATGGTAGCGGATGAAGTGCCTCTGGCCATTGGCGTGGGCTGGGGCGTTATCATTTATGCGGCCCGGCTGTTTGCCGAGGCAACATCGCTGCCAGGCTGGGCCCGTCCCTTTTTGGCGGCGCTGCTGGCGCTGGGTATTGATTTATCGATGGATGTGGTGGCCATTCGACTGGGCATGTGGGATTGGGGGCAAGGGCTGGCTTTTCATTATTTTGGTGTACCCTGGCCTAATTTTTGGGCATGGTTCTGGGTTGTCTTTTTCTTTTCCTCCGGTCTATGGTGGCTGGCCGATGGCAAGCAGGGGCCAGGCCAGTGGTTGGGCCCGCTGGCAGCCATTGTCCTGAGTGTGGCGGGCGTATTGCTCACCAATTACATCATTGTTTACATCATTCCCTGGGCGTGGACGCTGGCCACCGTAGTACTGTTGTTTCTGGGTACATGGGTGTTGATACTGAGTTTGCGTCCCCGGCTGATTCATCCCTTGCCTGCTCCCGCCCGATGGACACCAGCGCTGTTTCATGGCTATTTTTTGCTGGTAGGTCTCTTTTCGGGCGTACTTTTGCATCCCCCGCTGTTGTTGGGCCTGGCACTGTGCTGGTTGGGCCTGTGGTGGTGGGCTGAACACAGCCTCATCACGCAACGCGACTCAGGATTATGACGTGGCTTTTTTGTCTTGCCCCTGATTCACAACATCCAAAATAACGACAACCTCTTCATCAACTTCCAGATCAAGTTTTTGTCGCAAGGCAGCATTGATTAAAATGTAATGCGTTCCTTCTCCGGTCGAAAAGGCCAGCCCCTCGTAGTCGCCACCGTTGACAGTTCCTTTGACACGAATACGGGAATGCTGTCGAAGATCATGGCTAATAAAGCGCGGAAATTCAACACAGTAGTAATTACCCCTGCGTACTAATGGGCCAAGAAAATGAATATCCGCCATTTAGCTACTCCGAGCCTTCTGAATGTCTCGACGAGACGTGAGAGGAAGCATGACAAAAAAAGACTTTAGGATTGATACGCCCATTGTAACGATCTCCCCGCAGCATCAGCAAATTAGCATCCCCCGTAAATCACTGCTGGCAAAAAAATTTCGTAACGACTCACCGCCATCCCCAAAAAGGCCCAAGGCACGCAGAAAAAGGGAGCGAAACATTGTGTTTCACCTTAATTTTATACCTTTGCATGGAGTTATCAGATAAATGACGATTACAGTCTTTTTGCTGGGCATGGCGCAGGATGGCGGCTTGCCGCAGCCAGGATGCCAATGCAGCAATTGCCTGGCGGCCCGCGCCAATCCTGCACAACGGCAGATGGTGGTTAGTTTAGGAGTGGTGGATGAGGCCGCTGGCAAAAGCTGGCTTATTGACGCCACGCCCGATTTTCCGGCACAATATGATTTTTTGGCCGCCCGCGCGCCCGTGGCGGGCATTATGCTCACCCACGCACACATGGGGCATTATCCTGGATTGCTGTATCTCGGGCCCGAGGCCATGAACGCCCGTGCCATGCCTGTGCATGCCACAGAACGCATGTTGGCCTTTTTGCGGGCCCACGAACCCTGGTCGAGCCTGTTTGATGCGGGGCATCTGGTGGCCCGGGCAAGCCCCCCGGGCCAGGTTCACGCGCTCACGCCCGAGCTACGCGTGACCCCCATCCCCGTGCCCCACCGCGATGAACAGAGCGACACCGTAGCCTGGCTGGTGCAGGGCCCGCAACGTTCACTCTTCTTTTGCCCCGATATCGACCATTGGCGAGCCTTTGACCCCGATTTGCGTACCTGGCTCCAGCGCGTTGACATTGCGCTGCTGGATGGCACATTTTTCAGCCGGGAGGAGCTACCGACGCGAAACATCACCCTGATTCCCCATCCCCTGGTAAGTCACACCGCGGGCCAATTGGCAGGAACCCCCACCGACGTTCTCTTCATTCACCTGAATCACACCAACCCCCTATGGCAAGCGGGCCCGGAACAACAGTGGCTACGGGCCCGGGGGTTTAGCATCGGCACATTCGGGCAAAGTTGGTGTCTGGGAAAATAGTTACTGCATTCTTACAATCACTTTGGCATCCTTCCAAAGCTCTTCCAGGCGATAAAACGCCCGTTGCTCGGCAGAGAAAATGTGAACAATCACAGAGCCATAATCAATCAACTGCCAACCAGAACCACTGACACCCTCGACAAACATCGGTTTTTCGCGCATATCCCGCAGCGTCGAGACCACAGCATTGACCAACGCCTCACCCTGACGCTCAGATGTGGCAGTGGCAATGATAAAGTAATCGGCAAAGGGAGCCAAGTCGGCAATATCCAACAAAAGGATATTTTCGGCTTGCTTTTCATCCAGAATATCGATAATGGTGTGAGCTAAAGCTAAAGTATTCAGAGAGATTTCCTCCACATTTTTATGGGTAACATTTGTCGGAAACGAGTCATTTTTGCAACGGGAGCGTGATGCCTGCAACAAACCCAGATAATGCTCCGGGCCTGTTAGGCAATGATAGCACATTCCAAAAGAAACAAAAAAGCCGCCCCAGAGGAGCAGCTTCCTTGTGAGTACGGGCCTCTTACAGACCGCCCTGGCGGTTGCGACGCCGCTGTGACTGACGGGCCTTGCGGATCGCTTTCTGTTTTTGCAGACGACGCAATTCACTGGGAGGGGTAAACCAACGTTTACGACGCACTTCGGGGAGGATGCGCGCTTTCATCACTTCTTTGCGGAAGCGCCTCAGCAATGAATCAGAGGATTCGCCGGGGTTGAGCTTAACGGTCATGCAGTTCTCACCACCTTTGGGGATAGATAAGCTGTTCGGAAGACCGGAACAGCCCATTAATCTTACTCATGGTTGCATTTTCTGTCAAGTTTTCGGGGCAGATGAAGAACAGTAGCAGCAGGACTCTGGTGCGCGTAGCTTGATGGAAAACACGCTTCTCAAGCTTCAACTGCGCATCTACCTGGATAGGTGATGCTGTGAAAGTTGAAATGTAACGGTTCATTGCTATCCAGAGTGTACCACTAAGCGCACCAAGAATTTCAATACTTTTTCTTTCTTTGTGCCTTTGTGGCTTCGTGTCTTAGTGGTTTCTAGCCGGGATACCTTAGTCGTAACGAAAAAAGTGAATCGTTACAAAATGCCTAACATAACCTTGTCAAAAAAACCTGTTGTGTTATAATGCAAACAGGGCCTTTGTGCCCCTAAATCTCTGTTTTATGCTCTCATTATTTCGAGGAGAAGATATGAACGCATGGCTGATTTTTCTAATTGGCATGATCGTTGGCTGGGTCATTGGGCTGATTATTGCATATCAGAATTATGAAACTTGCAAACGGCATCTCTCACTTCTGGAAGAGGATTTTGAAAATGCCGGCAAAAGGCTGCAATCACTCATGGCAAAACGGGATAATTTGCGTGATGCCCTCCAACAAAAAGAAGATACCCTACTGGCTTTAAGCAGCGACTAAGTAGGTGATGCTATGAAAGTTGAAATGTAGCGGTTCATTGCTATCCGGAGTGCACCACCAAGCGCACAAAGGCACCAAGGCACAAAAAAATCTGTGCTATCTGTGCCATCTGTGGTTGCCATCTTCGTCCTTCGGCGAGATGCGCAGGCACTTTTCTCAAATTTCAAACGCACAACGACTAATTATTATTGGCAGCGCTCACGATTATGAAAAAAAGGAGTTCAAAAATGTCTCATTGGTTATTGATGTTTATCGGGGTTATTGTTGGTTTATTTCTCGGATTACTTTTAGGGAAACGAAAATGCGAAAACTGTCATGAACGTGTTAATAAACTGACCACCAAATTCAAGGCCCGTAAAGGTGATATGAAGCGCATCGAGGGTGAAATTCCTGAGCTTCAGGCCCGCATCGACACCCTTTCCGGCCAAATCGCTGACGTCCAAGCTGCTGCCGAGGCCCAGGCAGCCCGGGAAGCAGCGCTGCCCGATGCGGACGTTGACCTGCCGGGCGTGGAAGCCAAGCTGCCCGATGTAGACGTTGACCTCCCCGACGTGGAAGCAGCGCTGCCCGATGTGGA
>Ga0256914_1000539_pt1 | contig 37232 bp, 29 predicted proteins | sample HulkmetaG_FD_191571 | JGI IMG/M metagenome (GOLD analysis project Ga0256914, IMG submission 191571) | Hydrothermal chimney microbial communities from Main Endeavour vent field at the Juan de Fuca Ridge, Pacific Ocean - Hulk | ecosystem: Environmental > Aquatic > Marine > Hydrothermal vents ... | reverse complement strand
TCTTCGTACTCTTCCGAGAGTGTCAGTGCATGCAGAGTGCGGCAGAGCCACCCGATGCGCTCCTGCGGCTTCGGATCGTTCAGGTGTCTTCGCGCCACCTTCAGGGCCTCTTCGTACCGGGCGAACTTCTCGTAGCAGCCGTACAGGAAGTCGTCGTACTCTCTTCCCGGTTCGATGCCGTAGGTCTCCACCATCCCGATCGCCTCTTCGCACCTTCCCTTCCCTGCCGCCGCCTCGAATCGTGCCTGGGCCGCCTTCTTGAGTGTCTCGAGCGCTTCGCTCCTGAGATCCGGATCCGCGATCTTTTCGACCAGCGGAGCCAGCTTCAGCACCTCTTCGTATCGTTTCTCTCCATACAGGACCTTCGCTTTCGCCGCCAGGGCTTTGTCGGCGATCGGCTCCCCTTCGTACTCCCGCATCAGCGTCTCGTACTTTTTCAGCGCCTCTGTCGCGTTCGTATCGCTCCCGACCACAAAAAGGGCATCGAGGCTCCTCTTCGCCCTGTCGCTGAACTCACCGTAGGCGAACTCGTCGAGATAGCGTTCATACCACTCGATCGCCTCTTTCGTCTCCCCCTTCGCGTCGTACCATTCGGCGATCTCGAAGAGGATCTTTTCGTAGAGGTCGTCCAGTTTCTTCAGCCGGTTCAGCAGAGCCCTGTCGATCTCGATCGCCAGCCCGTACTCCTTGTGTGACGCCAACTTCTTTGCCAAGTCGTGGGCATCCTCCCTCTCCTTGAGGATGAAGCCCGGGTTTTTGCTCCAGATCTTTTCGACATAGGCCACCGCCTCCTTCGTCTTCCCGGCACCGAAGTATCTCATGGCCAGTTTGTAGGCGGCCAGTGAGGCGGTATCGAGGTCTTTCGCATCGTAATAGGCTTCGAGATAGCGGCGAATCGCCTCCTTCGTCTTCCCGTTGATATAGAGCTGGTCACCCAGATAGATCAGCCCCAGATCGGCAAACCGGCTCCCTTTGTGCTCCCGGATGAGACGGTCGAAAAAGTAGTTGGCATCGCTCTCGAAACCGGTCGCGCTGTAGACTCTGGCGAGGATGAGAAGCACTTCGGGCAGATACTCGTCGGATGTGTATCGCTTGATGAATCTCTTCCCCAGTTTGATCACCTCTTCGGCATGCTCTTTCATATCCTCTTCCGCGAGCGCCTTGATCCGGTACCGCAGAAAGTCGCTCGCGAAGATGGAATCGGGATGCGCCGCCTCCGCTTCCGTAGCCAGATCGTAAGCCTTTTGGTACTTTTTCGCGTTGAACGCCTCCTTGATCGCGATGAACCGCTCCACATCCCGATTGTTTTTCATGAAGACCGGATCCCCGTTGATATCGACGGCCCCGACGGAGGGTGTTGCGTACTCCCGCAGGTCGAGAGGGAAGTTGATCGCCTCCTCGAAACGCCGCTCCTTTCCAAGATAGGGCGGATTTCGCAAAAAGCCGAGAATCATCCAGTGGCGGCTCTTCGCGGAGGGTTTCGGCGGGAGTATTCCGTTTTGGTGGATGGGCGGGGGAAGAGGGAAGATGGCGCTTCGTTTTTTCGGAACGATTGTACAGAGAAACTCCCCTTTTTCACTCCTGAAAGAGATGCGGAAAAAGTCGTTTTCGATCTCCCGCAGTTGCTCTTCGGGCATCCGGTCGAAACGGCAGAGGTAGTAGGAGGGCTCTCCCAGCTCCCCCCGGTGTGTCCGGCATGGGAAGGGACTCTTCTCCTGAATGTGCAATACGACAAAAGGATCGCCACTTTCGATCCCCCGCTTCAGGTTGATGGTCAGCGCATCGAGGGTTGCGGCGACGAGAAGAAGGGAGAGCAAAAGTCGTACGCCGATGGAAAACTCCTCTCAACGAATGGGCGATGCGGCCTAGAAGCCGCTCGCCTGGACATAGGCCGTGATCATATCCATCATCGGTTCGACCGCCATCACGGCGAAGACCGTCAGGAAGACGGAGAAGCCGATGATCGTCTGCAGCGGCTTGGAGGCGTTCTTCATATAGACCGTCCCTTCGTTCTCTTCGGGAGACTTCAAGAACATGTAGACGATCAGCTTCAGATAGTAGTAGGCCGAAATCGCGCTGTTGACCGCCATGATCAGCGCCAGGACGATATAGTCGCTGTTGACCGCCGCACTCATCACGTAGAGTTTGCCCCAGAAGAGCGAGAAGGGCGGCACACCCGCGAGCGAGAGCATGAAAAGGGCCATCACCACGGCTCCGACCGGCATGATCTGGATCATTCCGGAGAACTTCTCGTAGGGGTGGTCGTACCGCTCGTGCCATCGGGACTCTTTGTGCCGTGAGACCCAGAGCATCGCGAAGGCGCCCAGATTCGTGAAGAGGAAGAGAATCCAGTAGAGGAAGAGGGCGCTGTTGGCCTCGGTCGTTCCAATCATGATCGCCGCCATGACGAAACCGGCATGGGAGATGGAGCTGAACGCGAGCATCCGCTTCACGTCGTGCTGCACGAGCGCCATGATGTTGGCCAGCGTCATCGTGACGACGACGGCGGCGTAGAGAATGTCACGCAGCCATACGACGTCGCTCTGAATCAAAAATTCGAAAATCCGCATCGCGACGACGAAACCGGCGATCTTCGGTACGACCGACATGTAGCCGGCAAGCGCCGCGCTCGCACCTTCGTAGACATCGGGGGTCCAGGTATGAAACGGCACCATCGAGAGTTTGAATCCGAGCGCCGCGATCAGGAAGGAGATGCCTACCAGCAGGATCGTCAGGTTGGCATATCCTCCGGCGGCGAGCACCTCTTCGATCTTGTAGATCTCGACGCTTCCGGTCAGAGCGTAGAGGATCATCGCACCCATCGCGTAGAAGCCCGCGGCGAGCGCTCCCATGATGAAATATTTGATCGCGGCCTCGAAGGACTTTTCGCGGTTGTGAAGAGCGATCAGCGTATAGAGCGCGAGGCTCGCCGTCTCAAGACCGACGAAGATCAGGATCAGGTTGTCGCTGGCGACCATGAACTGGAAACCGGCCACCATGAAGAGGAAGAGCGCAAAAAACTCCGGATAGCTGAACTCATGGAATCGCTTGGAGGTGAGCGCCAGCGGGATGAAGAGCATCGAGGCCGCCAGGATGACGATCTGCGACAGAACCGCGATCCCGTCGATCAGCATGACATCGAAAAATCCTCGCTCTCCCAGCTGGAGCCCCAGCACGGCTCCCAGATCGACGAAGAGAACCAGAACGCTGAGCATGACGTAGAGCGTCTTGTCCAGATCTCTTTTGATCAGATCGATGATCAGAATGCCCAGCCCGCCACAGATCGCGACGAGCATCGGTGCGAGCGTACCTAGGTTCAGCGACTCAAGGCTGACTGAAATTGGCTCTAACATTATTCCGCCTCCCTTTCGATTACCGTCGGCTTGATCACCTCTTTCGCCTCATCGGTTATCGATTTTTTATGCATGAACGAGACCAGGGACTCGACACTGGTATTGATGGGACCCAAAACCGGTTTGGGGTAGACACCCAGCCAGACGGTCACCAGTACCAGCGACCAGAGCGCCATGCTCTCCTTCCCGTCGAGATCTTTGAGTTTCTTGTTCTTTTCGTGTACGACGTCTCCGAAGAACGATTTCCTGTAGAGACTCAGCATATAGACGGCCCCAAGGATGATGCTCGTACCCGCAAGAATCGTCATGACGGGGGAGACTTTGTAGAATCCCGCGAGACTCAGAAACTCGCCGACGAAGCTCATCGTCAGGGGGAGTCCCACCGACGCCATCACCATGATCCCCATGATGGTCGCATAGCGCGGCATCACCTTCGCCAGGCCGCCGAATTCACTCATCAGCTTGGTATGGCGTCGGTCGTAGATGACTCCGACGAGCATGAAGAGTGCCCCGCTGACGATTCCGTGGCTGAGCATGAAAAAGACCGATCCGCTGATCCCTTCCGGGTTCATCGCGAAGGTTCCCAAGACGATCACGCCCATGTGGGAGACCGAGCTGTAGGCGACGACCTGTTTCATATCCTCCTGCGCGTAGGCGACCATCGCGGTGTAGATGATCATGATGAGAGAGAGGATCGCGACCGGCGTGATCATATAGACCGATGCGTCGGGGAACATCGGCAGCGGCAGGCGCACCAGGCCGTAGGTTCCCATCTTCAGAAGGACGGCGGCGAGGATCACGGAGCCGATCGTCGGTGCCTGACCGTGGGCGTAGGGGAGCCATGTATGGAAAGGGAACATCGGAACCTTGATCGCCAGGCCGATGAAGAAGGCGACGAAGAGCCAGATCTGGTAGTTCATCGGCAGGACCAGGCGGTGCCACTCGGTGATCGAAAAGCTCCAGACACCCGTCGCCTGGTAGTAGAGATAGGCCATCACGAGCATACCCACCAGCATCACAAGCGAGCCGGCGAAGGTGTAGAGGAAGAACTTGATCGCCGCATAGATCCGCAGGTTGCCGCCCCAGGCTCCGATGATGTAGAGCATCGGTACGAGCGAAAGCTCCCAGAAGACGTAGAAGAGGATGGCATCGAGCGATACGAAGACCCCGACCATCGTCATCTCCAGGAAGAGGAGCGAGATGATCATGTTCTTGATATCCTTCTCCACGCTCAGCGCGATCAGACCGATCAGCGTGATGAACGTCGAAAGCACGACGATGAAGAGAGAGATGCCGTCGACACCGAGATAGTAGCTGATACCGAAACTCGGAATCAGCGGCGCCATCTCGACGAACTGCATTCCCGGGTAGCTGCCGTCGAAACTGAACCAGAGCCACAGCGAAAGGAGGAATTCGATCGCGGCCACGGAGATACCGTAGACACGGATCGACTCTTTCGAGACGACGAATCCGAGCAGTGCCGCGACCGCCGGGAAGAAAACGAGAACTGATAAAATGTGATCCATACCTACTCCTTACCGCATGGGACTATAGAAAATGGCTGCAATCAGCAGGATGAGCAGACCCACACCCATCCAGCGCAGCATGTTCGAGAGGTTTCCGCTCTGCACGACGCGCGAAACCATACCCGATTTGTAGATCGTTCCGGCGATGAAGTCGACGGTCGCATCCACCACCTTCAGATCGAGATCCTTCCAGAAAATTCTCGAGAGCTCCGCATAGGGCTTGCAGATGAAGTCGTTGTAGAGCTTCGGAATGTAGTACTGGTTGAAAAGCAGCTTGTAGACGAAAGTCTCTTCGAGCTTCTTGCTGAATCCGCCCCGGCTGTAGACGACGACGGCGACCGCGATACCGGTGATCGCGATACCGAGCGTCACCGCCACCAGGGCCCAGAACGTACCGGTCGAGACATGGTACTCCTCGATCGGGAGCACGTAGGAGACCAGATGGACGAAATCGTGCTCGAAGAATCCCGCGATCACGGCCAGAACCGCCAGCGGCGCCATCGCCCAGAGCATATACCTGTACGCCTCGTGGGGGTGGAAACCGAAGATCTTGTAACGCTCTTCTCCGAAGAAGACCAGCATCACCAGACGGAAGCTGTAGAATGCGGTCAGACCCGCCGTCACCCACAGCACGGTCCAAAGTACGTAGTGGTCGGTGGCGAATGCGGCTTCGAGGATCTTGTCCTTGGAGAAGAAGCCGGCGAAGGGGTAGATTCCCGCGAGCGCCAAAGAGGCGAGCGTCATCATGATCATCGTCCACTTCATCTTCTTCGCCAGCCCTCCCATCTTGAAGATATCCAGTTCGTCGTGCATCGCATGCATGACGTTACCGGCACCGAGAAAGAGAAGCGCTTTGAAGAAGGCGTGGGTCATCAGGTGAAAGAGCGCGATCCAGTAGGCACCAAGACCGGCTGCGACGAACATGTAGCCCAGCTGCGAGAGGGTCGAGTAGGCGATGATCCGCTTCAGGTCGCGGTTGACCAGCGCCATCGACGCGGCGAAGATCGCGACGAAGGCGCCCAGGCTTGCGACAAAGAGGCTCACCTCCGGAACCTGGCTGTAGAGCGGATTCGCCCGGATGACGAGGTAGACGCCGGCGGTGACCATCGTCGCGGCGTGGATCAGTGCGGAGACCGGTGTCGGACCCTCCATCGCATCGGCCAGCCAGGTATGGAGCGGGAACTGCGCCGATTTTCCCATCGCACCGATGAACAGAAAGGCGGTCACCATCATCAGTACCGTACTTTCCATGGCACCCGCCTGCGCGAAGACCTCATCGTACTGCAAGGAGCCGAAGTTCCAGTAGACCAGGAAGATCCCGATCAACATTCCCAGGTCCGCGATCCGGTTCATGATGAAGGCTTCGCTCGCGGCCCAGCTCGCCGAGTCCCTCTCGTACCAGAAGCCGATGAGTGCCCAGGAGCAGAGTCCGACACCCTCCCAGCCGATGAAGAGGCCGGCGAAGTTGTCGCTCATGACAAGCACCATCATCGAGAAGACGAAGGCCGAGAGCCAGGCGAAGAAGCGGTTGAAGGAGCGGTCATGATCCATATATCCGATCGAGTAGACATGGACGACCGTCGAAACGGTCGTGACGACGAACATCATCGTCGCCGATACCTGGTCGACGACGAACCCGAAGGGGATCGTCAGTCCGCCCGCCTGGATCCAGTCCATCATCTTGACGTGGACGACCTCGCCGTGCGAAACGTGGATCAGCAGGACGACCGAACTGATCCACGAGACGAACAGGAGCGTCGAAGTGGCGATTCCCGTAACGAGATTCTTCGGTTTGTCGCCGAAGAGCGCAGCAAACAGCGATCCGACAAGCGGAGCAAACAGTGCCGTATAAAGATATGCTTCCATGTGTTTCCTTTACCCGTGCATCGACTGCATAGAATCTACGTCCAGCGTCCCACGCCGCTTGTACCAGACGATAAAGAGGCCGAGGCCCACCGCCACTTCGCTCGCCGCGACCGCCACGATGAAAAATGCGAACATCTGGCCTGTCAGATCGCCGTAGAATTTGGAGATCGCCGCGAAACCGATGTTGACCGCATTCAGAAGAATCTCCGTCGAAAAGAGAAGGAGGAGGAGGTTCTTTCTGCGATAGACACCGACCAGCCCGATACAGAAGAGAATGGCCGAAAGGATCAGATAGTGGCTGAGCGTTATCATTTTGAACCCTTGTTTTGGAATTCTTCGTCTCCGTCGATTTTGAGCGTCAGGCTCTCATCCATCTTCTTGCCCGCGAGGATGATCCCGGCGATCATCGCCACCAGCAGCATGACGGCGGCCACTTCGAACGGAACAAGGTACTTCGTGAAGAGAACGATTCCGACCGCCTGCGGATTTTCGACCCCTTCGACGACGGGGTAGATCGCCTCGATATGGTCCGATACGATCGGTGCGACGAAGGCTACGACGAGCAGCAGCGCACTCATTCCGCTGAGCAGAAAGACCAGCATCGGCGCCCGCACACTCTCCTTCACTTCACGGGTCGTGTTGAAGAACATCATACCGAAGGCGTAGAGCGCCATGACCGCACCCGTGTAGACGATGATCTGAACGACTCCGAGGAAGTCGGCATCCAGCAGAAAGAAGAATCCGGAGATCATCACCATTCCCGCTGCCAGCGCGCTCATCGAGTAGAGGGCGTTCCTGCTCGTGACCGTAATGATGAACATGACGATCGTGACGGCACTGAAGAGATAAAATGCTATTGCTTCAAACATTGTCCAGTCCTTAATACGCCAACGGCGTTTTCTTGATACGCTCATCCGCGTTGGGGCTTACCGCACCGAATCCGGGGAACTCCTCCTGCTTGCCCTCCTTGAGGAAGTCGAGCGGTGTGAGGATGTCGTCTCTGAGAACGAAGTGCGCCCGCTGTTCGCTCGCGTTCTCGTACCGTCCGCCGTGAACGATCGCCAGTTCGGGGCAGACCTCCGCGCAGTAGCCGCAGAAGATGCAGCGTCCGAGGTTGATCGTATATTCGGTCACCTCCTTGCGCTGGTTCTCGTCGTAGCGCGTATCCATGCGGATACAGTTGGCGATACAGATCTTTTCACACAGTCCGCACCCGATACACCGCTCGTTGCCGCTCTCCAGAAGCCGGTAGAGCTTGTGGACCGCCCGATAGCGCGGCGAGATCGGCAGCTTCTCTTTCGGATACTGCACCGTATGGATGTTGAAGCGCACCATCTCCCTGAAGACGACCCACAGACCGACGAAGAGTTCGCCTCTGAAGGTACGCCTGAGGGCCCTCTTGAACTTCTCCATCGGCTCCACCGGCGGTCTCTCCACCGGAATGTAGGTGTAGTTTTGCGATACGTTTCGATCCTTGAATTGTTCCAGACTCATTCTCTCCCCCTTACATCATCAGCACTAGGCCGGTTATCACGATATTGATCACAGCCAGAGGCAGCAGCACCTTCCAGCAGAGCCACATCAACTGGTCCGGACGGACATGGGGCCATGCCGCCCGCGTCCAGAGGAAGAAGAAGAAGAGGAAGCTCACCTTCAGGATGATCGCCAGTCCGCCGGGGATGAAGCCCCAGCTGTTGAAGCCGCCCAGAAAGATCAGGCTCGCCAGGAAGGCGATCGTGATCATGTTGGCGTACTCTCCGATGAAGAACATACCCCATCGCATACCCGAATACTCCGTCGCATATCCCGAAACGATCTCCGCTTCGTGCTCGAGAAGGTCGAACGGGGTCCGGTTCGTCTCCGCGAATCCCGCGATCAGGAAGAGGATGAACGCCACCGGCTGCGACCAGACGATCCAGTCACCGAAACCGCCGCTTTGGTAGTTGTTGATATCGATCAGCGACAAAGAGCCGACCATCATCAGCGGCGCCATGATACTCAGACCCGTCACCACCTCGTAACTGAGCAGTTGAATGACGGTACGGGCCGCACCCAGCAGACCCCATTTGTTGGAACTCGCCATCCCGGCCAGCAGCGGGGCGAAGAGACCGCTTCCCATGACACCGATGACGAAAAGGACACCGACATTGATATCGGAGATGATCGGATGGACCGTGATCCCGAAGATTTCGAACTCCGGAAGAAGCGGGACGGCCGCGAGCGCGATGAAGGCCGTCGCAGCTCCGATCACGGGCGCGATCATGAAGATCGGTTTGATGGAGTTCTGCGGTACGATATCCTCTTTCGTGAAGAGTTTGATACCGTCGGCGAGCACCTGCAGCAACCCGTAAGGGCCTACATGCATCGGCCCGAGCCGCCGCTGCATGAAGGCGAGCACCTTCCGCTCCAGATAGGTACCGAATCCCGCCAGCGCCGAAAAGACTCCGAGGACCACAAGGATTTTGACGATCGTTGCGATAACAAATTCAGTTAATGTCATGGCTTACACCTTTTCTATCGTTACGTTTTGGTATCTGTTGGCCGCAAAGAGCCTTCCGGCATCGATCTGCGGATCGAAATCCGGAACCAGAACGATATCGCCGCCGATGAACCTCTCCACCTCCACGGCCAGCTCCACGCTCCCCTCAGGAAGGGAGACGCGCACACGGTCTCCCTCGCTCACGCCGAGAGCTTCGAGCTTCGCTTCAGAAACGTAGAGTTTCGCTTCCGTCGCGATTTCATGGGCCTTTTTCGTATATTCGTTGAACTGAAGAACCGGGTTGCATCGGTAGGCGATCTCGCCCTCCATCCCCGCACTCTCGTCGATCGGTGCGATCGAGGCGTTGGTTCTTCGGACCTTTTGCGGAACCAGACGGTAACCGCGTACCTCTTCGCCCCTGTTGGTGTAGTGGTTCGGCAGGTCGTCAAACTGCAACGCCCTGAATCCTCTCTCCTGCGGGAGGGCCGCCGTATAGTCGACGGTCAGCTCCGCCTCGAGACCGAGCTCGTTGGCAATATCGTTGAGCACGTACCCCCTGTAGCCGAGCGCCACGTTGGTCGGAACGACCCGCTTGTCGAGGTTCGTGAAGGTCCCCTCCTGCTGGTTGAGCGCCGGCATATCCAGGTCGCCGTCGCCCAGGGCGCTCAAAACGAAGTCGCCCGGTGCATTGTAGCCGATGGTGTAGTCGCCCGCCTCCTCGTCGAGATCGCAGACGAGAGTGACGCCGAGCGTATTGGTTTTGGGGGGGAGAATGACGACATCGAAGTCGGTGCACCGGTCGATCAATCCGGCCAGCCGCGCCAGATTCTCGGCTTTGGGATGGTTGACGAGATCTTCGCCGAGAACGATCGCGAACCGCTCCTTCTTCGCCAACATCTTCACCATTTTGTCGTCGAAATCTTCGGGTGCGCCCAGAAGGTCGAGAAGAGCGTTGAGATCGACCTCGACCTCTTTCGTCACCTTTTTGGGGACCATCTTGGTCACCTCTTCGGTCACCTCCTTCTCCTCGCCCGTCTCTTCATCCTTGACCACTTTGGTCACCGTCTCGGTCACCTTCTCCTTGATCGTCTCCTCGACCGTCTTCGTTCCCTTGCTGTGGAACGAAGCGAGGTAGTCGACCACCTCTTCGGGAAGCGCCTCCTTGTCGCCGAAGAGATCGAGCAGGAGATAGAGCGCCGCCTCTTCGAGCCCCGGCTTGTGGTTGATGCACATCAGGTTCTTGCCGAGCCCTTCGACGACCGGATCCCCCACCGGGTGGAAGTAGAGACCCGCGCCTTTGTTCATCTTGATCGCATTGTTGAAGGCGAAACGGGCCCGCGGATTGTCGCTTTTGAGCTGACTTCCGACGCTGACGACGAAATCGCTGTGGTGGAGACTCTCCAGGTCGCCGCTCCAGAGGTTGCTTCCGCTCGATTTGGCGAACGCATCCATGAATCTCTTGAATCGGCGGGCCTCTTCGTTGACGAGACGGTAGCCGCGCCTCTCTTTCAGCCGCTGCAGGATCAGCGCCTCTTCGTTGGTGATGGTCGAGGAAAACCGAATCGTATCGGCCTTCTCGAACGCCTCGATCGCTCTCTTGAAAGCCGCTTCGTCTTTCCCGTCCACGCGGTTTTCGAAGTCGTAGCCAAAGCGCCCCGCACCACAGATCGAGACGTAGTTCCACTCGTTTTTGACACGATAGATCTTCGGTTCCGGATTGTCGATGCTTGTGTGCTTGATGTCGTAGTAGAGGTGGCAGGCGGCGCTGCAGTGGGCGCAGGCGGCGGGAATGGAGGTGAGCTCCCAGGCGTTGGTGGTGTACTGGAAGTCGGAGCTCACCAGCGCACCGACCGGGCAGACGGCGATACACTCGCCGCAGTCGGTGCACTCGAGCGTCTCGCCCGTCGTGGGACCGATGAGCGATTTGTTGAGCTTGTTCCACATCGCATAGGCGTCTTTGGGCATCTCGTTCTTGAGCTCTTTGTCGAGAGGCTCTCCACCCCGGGGGACCGTTTTGAGAGCGGCATCCCCGATCATATCCTTACAGACCGTCACACACCGCTCGCAGACGATACACAGACCCGGATCGTAGTGCATCAGCCCCCAATCCCTGGCCGGCCGCTCCACATCCTTGATCGTGTAGTGCTGTTCGTCGACCCCCATCTCGAGAGTATAGTTCTGCAGCTCGCACTCGCCGGACTGGTCGCAGACGCCGCACTGCAGCGGATGGTTGACGTCGTAGACCTCCATGATCGCCCGCCGCTCCCTGGCGATATTTTCGGTCAGGGTCGTGATCTGCATGCCGTCCTTCGCCTTGGCGTTACAGGCGTAGACCTGCTTTCCGTCCGCTTCCACCAGGCAGATACGGCAGGCCAGGGTCGGGCTGCAGCGGGTCAGGTAGCAGATGGCGGGAATGAAGATACCGTTGGCGCGGGCCACATTGAGGATGAATTCACCCTCTTTCGTTTTACACTCTTTTCCGTCGATCGTTATCGTAATTTCACTCATTTGGCTGTCCCACTACTTCAATTTTGCTTTGGCTGAAACGGTACATGGAAGATAGCGAATCTTCACTTAATCCCAAGTCAAAGGTCGGGTTGAGCGCGATCGTCCCCTTGAGCTCCGGGTCGATCGTAAACACCCTCTCCATCTCCACACCTTCGAGTCTGATTCTCACACGCATCCCCTCCGTCAGCCTTGCCGCCATGGCGAACTGCCTGGACCCCTGCAGCAGAGGCTCCTCCTTGCCGAGCTGGGATGTACGTTTCGTCTGTGGTCCAAACTGCAGCACGGGATCGCAACGGTAGAGAATCGGCCCGTTGAACTCGGGGAGCTCCTCCACCTCTTCGAGGGTCGAATCGACAGCGTGTTTCATGCGCTTGAGCCGATATCCGCGCACCTCGCCTTCACTGTTGCTGAAGTAGAAGGGGATGTCGTCGAAAGGCACCGGCATGAACCCCTTCTCCATAGGAAGCTGGCGGGTAAAATCGATCGTGTAGCGGCTTTCGATCCCCAGCGCACCGGCGATCTCGCTCAGCGTATACCCTTTGTAGGGAAGCGCGGCATTGGTGGGTACGACCCGCCGATCGAGCGTCGTGAAGGTCCCCTCCTGCTGGTTGAGCGCCGGCATATCCAGGTCGCCGTCGCCCAGGGCGCTCAGTACGAAGTCGCCCGGTGCGTTGTAGCCGACGGTATACCCCGTACACTCCTCGTCCAGATCGCACACCAGAGCGACCCCAAGCGAATTGGTCTTCGGCGCCACCGGCAGAACCGACAGACCGCCGAAGCGCTCGAAAAGGGCGGCGAGTTTCGCGATCTGCAAAGCCCTGGGGTGGTTGATGCAGTCTTCTCCGACGACGAGGGCGATTCGGCGGCAGCGCTTCAGGGAGTTCCGGATCGTCTCGAGCTCCTCCTCGCCGACATTGCTCTCGGCACTCAGATATCCCTCGTCCAGATCGTCGAGGAAGCTCTCGATCTTTTTGACGTCGATCCTCCCTTTCAGCAGAGTGCGCGCCAGCATCGCGAGGACCCCCTCTTCGGTCCCCACCTCGTACTTGACGAACTGGGTCACGACATTCTGCATCTGCCGATCCTCCATCGGGTGCATATAGACGATGCGTGCGTTGTGGCGCTTGGAGGCGATCGTCATATGGTATCGGACCGCCGGGTTGTCGGTGAGGATGCGGCTCCCCACGACGATGATCCCGTCGGCGTCGGCCAGCGATTCGAGAGATCCGTTGAAGAGTGTCTTGCCGACGATCGTGGCGTAGCTCTCGAGGAAATCGGCATAGTTCCGTGCATCGTGGTTGACGAGTCGGTAACCGTATCTCTCCTTGAGCCGCTGCAGAATGAGCGCCTCTTCGTTGGTGATGCGACTGGTGAATCGGATCGTCTGCGCCTTCCTGAACGCCTCCACGGCCCGGGCGAACGCCGCCTCGTCCCGACCCTCCACACGGTTTTCGAAGTCGTATCCGAAACGTCCGGCACCGCAGAGCGTCGTGAATTCGAACTCGTTGGTCACCCGATAGATCTTCGGGTCGGAGTTTTCGAGCGCGCCCGCATGCTTCCGTTCGTAGTAGAGTGCGCATCCGCCGCTGCAGTGGGCGCAGGTTGCGGGGACCCTTTCGAGCTCCCAGGCGTTCGCCCGGTATTGGAAGTCGGTACTGATCATCGCTCCGACCGGACAGACGGCGATACATTCGCCGCAGTTGGTACATTCGAGCTCTTCGGTCCCCTTGGGCTGGATACGGGAGTTGTAGCCGCCGTAATGGATCTCGATGGCGTCGTCGCCGATCACCTCGTTGCAGACATGGACACACTTTTCGCACAGAATGCAGAGCGACTCGTCATATCCGATGAACTCCCACTTCCGCAGATCTCTCTTGTGGTCTCTGGCCGAAAACTCCTGGCTGTCGACCCCGAACTCGAGCGTCTTGTTCTGCAGGTCGCAGGCGCCGCTCTTGTCGCAGACACCGCACTCGAGCGGATGGTTGACGTCGTAGAGCTTCATGATGTTCTGCCGGTGCCCGAAGAGTTCGGGAGAGTTTGTACGAACCACCATTCCGTCCAGTGCGGGAGCCTGGCAACTGAGGATGAAGCCGTCGGCTCCCTCGACCTCCACGACGCAGAGCCGGCAGGAGGCGATCGGTTTCACTTTGCTCAGGTAGCACATCGTCGGGATATAGTGCCCGTTTCGGCGTGCCGCCTGCAGGATCGTCTCCCCTTTGAGGGCTTCGATCCTATGTCCGTCGATGGTCAATGTAATCATCTCCACCCCCTATACCGCTGTCATCGCTATGTAGTAGCAGCGCATGCAGCGTTCCGCTTCGGCGATCGCCTCTTCCTGCGTGAAGCCGAGGTTCACCTCTCTGTTGTTGTCGCGCCGCTCTTCGACGGGGAGCTTCTCGCTCACCTGTCTGGGGAGTCCCGGCAGCCATCCGGTCACCTTCTCCTTCTTGTCGTAGACACGAAGTTTCCGCAGGTGATCCTCCATGATCTCCTCATCGGTCAGCGTGATCTCGCCGGTGTGGACATACCGGGAGATGACCGACGCGGCCCGCTTCGCCTGGCCCACGGCGTTGACGATCGTCATCGGCCCGTACTCGCAGTCGCCGGCGGCGAAGAGCCCTTTGCGGCTGGTCATGTAGTCGCGGCCGTTGGTCTTGAGAGTGTTCCAACTGGTCAACTCCAGCTCCCACTCTTCCGGCAGCAGGCTCAGGTCGGCCGCCTGGGAGACGGCGGGGATCAGGTAGTCGCACTCGATTTCGAAATCGGCCCCTTCGATCTTCACCAACTGCGGCCGTCCGCCGTCGGGATCGGGCACCAGTTCGAAACGGTTGACCTTGAGCTTCCTGAGCCGCCCCTCCTCATCCTCGATGATCTCCTCGACGGCGGAGTGGAAGATGAACTCGACCCCCTCCTCGACCGCTTCGTGATACTCTTCGTAGGTGGTGTTGCGGATGATCGTCTTCTCGTCCCGGCGATAGAGCATGATCACCTTGTCGGCATTGGCACGGACGGAGCAGCGGACGACGTCCATCGACGTGAAGCCTCCGCCCACACAGACGACGGTCTTGCCGGTCAGGTCGACATACTCCTTGTCGAGCATCTGCTGCCGACGCACCTCCTCGGGTACCGGGATACCGTACTTCTCCCAGAGGTTGATGCAGTCGAGGAAATTGATCGCCCCCCAGTAGCCGGGCATATCCTCCCGTTCGTTCTTGGCCCGCACCTTCTTGGAGAGACGGGTACCGAAGGCCAGGAGCGTCGCATCGTACTCCCTGTCGAACCGTCGGAGCATTTCGGCATCCACCTTCGTGTTGGTGATGAAGTTGGTTCCGACACTTTTTGCCAGTTCGATATCCTTGTTGTACTTGTCGATCGGCATCCGGTACTCCGGAACGCCGACCGCCACTTCGCCACCGAGGACGGGAAGCTCCTCGTAGACGTCGCAGTGGATCCCCTCGAGTCCCAGGTAGTAGGCGGCCGTCAGGCCGGCGGGGCCGGCGCCGACGATCGCCACTTTCTTGTCGCTCTTCTCCTTCGCGGGCTGGTACGGATGGAGCCACTCGAAGCCGTGATCGGTCTCGTAGTCGGCACCCAGCCGCTTGAGCTCCATGATCGAGATCGGCTCGTCGAGGTTGGCCCGGCGACACTCGTCTTCGCACGGGTGCGGACAGACCCGGCCGCAGGTATGGGCCAGCGGCATCGTCTGGCGTGTCGCTCTGAGAGAGTCGTCGTACCGCAGATCCCGGACCCCTTCGATATAGGCGGGAATATCGACGTGGGTCGGGCAGGCGTCCATACACGGCGCCGTCACTTTCGCGATGTAGTCGATACTCTCGAGATGGTAGTCCTTGCTCGGCCGCTTCTGCTCGATCAGCTCCATGAACGTATCGTGATAGTGCTCCATCATATCGAGCAGCGGTTTGGGTACGGTCCGGCCGATTTCACACTTGCTCGTCTCCATCATCGTACGCGACACCTCCTTGAGATGCTCGAGGTCGCGTACCTCCCCTTCTCCGCGGGCGATCTTGTCCATCAGGTCGTAGAGGATGCGTCCACCCCACCGGCCCGGTGCGCAGCGTCCGCACGCCTCCGAGTAGCGCTGATAGGTGGCGGCGTACTCGGTTCCGAGCCGCACGACATCGACCTCTTCGTCGAATACCGCGAAACCGTCCCAGCCGATGAACGCTTTGGCGTTGCGATCCGCTTCGTACTGCTCGGGGAGCTTGTACTCCGATTCGACCCACTCCGATTCGGGCTTGCCCCGGTTGTCGATCGACTCTCCGCGCCACGTCGAAAAAACCACTCGGGCCACTACTTTTTCCTTCTCACCACAATGGTCCAGTCGACTTCGTTGAACTTGAGCGAATTGAGCAGCTCGTGTCCCGCCTCCTTGACCAGATCCGCACTCTTCTGAATGGGAGTGAAATCGCCGATCTCGAACAGGAAGATCGCCACCTCGTCCACTTTCGTTCCGGTTTCGAGCAGTTCCATCATCCGGTCGTAGAAGTTGTCGTGCAGATGCCGCAGGTCATAACGTACCATTCAATTCTCCCTTATCTGTCGATTTCGCCGAAGACGATATTGGTGCTGCCGATGATCGTGACGATGTCGGCGATGTAGGTTCCCGGCAGAAGATCCTGCAGAATCCCGCAGTGCCAGAAGCTCGGTGCGCGCATCTTGAGCCGATAGGGGTAGGGGTCGCCCTGGGAGTTGATGTAGAAACCGAGCTCTCCCTTGGGGCTCTCGGTGGGGACGTAGACCTCGCCGACCGGCGGTCGCATCCCCTGGGTCACGAGCACGAAATGCTGCATCAGCGAGTAGTTCTGCGTCATGATATCCTCTTTGGGGGCCGAGATATACTGCGGCGCGTGGGCCATCAGCTCCGGCGGCGTCTCGTCGTACATCGCGATGAGCTGCTGGATGATCCTGGCCGACTGGCGCATCTCTTCGATATAGAGTTTGTAGCGGCCGTAGCTGTCACACGCGTCGGTGACCGGAATATCGAACTCCAACTCGTCGTAGAGCTCGTAGGGCTCCTCCTTGCGGATATCGTACTCGATCCCGCTGCCGCGCAGCATGATACCGGTACAACCCCAGCTCTTGGCCATCTCGGGAGATACCACACCGACACCCTCCAGGCGCATTCGCCAGATGCGGTTTTCGGTCAGAAGATCTTCGTAATCCTTGATGTTGCCCGGCAGATCGTTGACGAACTTCGCGATGGCTCCGAGCCACCCCTCCGGAAGATCGAGCGGCACGCCCCCGATCCGGACGGCCGAATGGGTCAGTCGGGCTCCGCAGTAGTCCTCCATCAGATCCATCGCGAATTCACGCTCGCGGAAGCAGTAGAGGAAGACGCTCATCGCCCCGACGTCCAGTGCGTGGGTGGCGAGCCAGAAGAGGTGGGAGATGATCCGGTTGAGCTCCAGCAGCATCGTCCGGATCACCTGCGCCCTGCGGGGTACCTCCAGGCCGATGAGCCGCTCCACGGCGAGGGCGAAGCCGTAGTTGTTGGCCGTGGCGGCGATGTAGTCCATCCGGTCGGTCGTGGGGAGAAACTCGTTGTAGATCATGTTCTCCGCCATCTTCTCCATTCCCCGGTGCAGATAGCCGATGTCGGGAACGGCGCGCACCACCTGCTCGCCGTCGAGCTCGAGGATGAGGCGAAGCTGCCCGTGGGCCGACGGGTGCTGCGGCCCGAAGTTGATCACCATGTGGTTGTCGTCGCGCTCGAACTCAAGGTTTTCGAAAAACGGTCGTAGTTTGTTGGTCTGTTGCATCCGCGTCCCCCTACTTTCTTCGGTCTAGTACTTTGGATCGCTCTTGCGAGAGCTTCTCGATCAGGAAGACGCCCTCCTCCTCCTGGTACCGTATCGGTGTCTCCTCCGCCTTGTCGGCCATCTCCGCCGGCGCCCCTCTGGGCACCTCGTGACCCAGACGCGCGAAGCGTTCGGTGTCGTAGCGGTCGATCCGCGCGGGATCGCGGTTTTCGGGTCCGATGATATCGCGGGCCTCCTTGCCGAAGATCTTGTCGACCTCGTACCACTGGGCGAACTCGTCCCCTTCGAGCGGATAGCTCTTGCGAAGAGGGTGGCCCTCCCAGTCATCAGGCATCAGGATCCGTTTGAGATAGGGGTGGTTGTTGACCTTCACGCCCATCATGTCCCACATCTCGCGCTCGGCCCAGTCGGCACTCCGAAAGAGCGGGTTGACGCTCTCGACCGCCTGGTTCTCCTCGACGAAACATTTGACGCGGATCCGCCGCGCGGTATTGAGGTTGAGGAGCTGGTAGAAGACCTCGAACCCCCCTCGCTCGGCGAGGAAGTCGACGGCGCTCATCTCCGAGAGCATCTCGTACCAGCGCTCCTCCTTGAGGGTCTTGAGCACATCGAAATTCTCCGTGGCGTCGATATGGATCACCAACTGGCCGCGCTGGATATAGGCGCGCAGCACCTTGTGCCTGGCCTTGACGGCCGCCAGATCCTCCGCGTAGAGACCCTCTTCGGGAACCGGCTCCTCCGGTACGCGGGGGGCAACCCAGAAACGGTCGGTGTAGTAGGCTTTGGCCTGTACGTTGTCTTTGGGGGTATAGGGTCTCATCATACCAGCCTTTTCGGTTTTTGGGATTTGTTCGCCGATTCGCGTCGGATCTTCTGCTGCAGCAGCATCACCGCGTACTGGAGCGTCTCGGGGCGCGGAGCGCAGCCGGGAAGATAGAGGTCGACGGGGATGACCCGGTCGACACCCTGGACCGTCGCGTAGGTATTGAACATACCTCCGGTATTGGCGCAGCTGCCCATCGAGATGACCCATTTTGGTTCGGTCATCTGATCATAGAGCCGACGGATGAATTCGGCATGTTTTTTCGTCAGCGTCCCGGCGACGATCATCACGTCGGCCTGCCGCGGAGAGGCACGGAAGATCGTACCGAAACGGTCGAAGTCGTAACGGCTCGCACCCGAAGCCATCATCTCGATCGCACAGCAGGCCAGGCCGTAGGTGAGCGCCCAAAGGGAGTTGCTCCGTCCCCAGTTGAGAAGTTTGTCGACCGTCGTCAGGGCCACCGGCAGACCGCCGCTTTGTGTATAGTTTACTTGATGCTGTGCCATTCAAGCGCTCCTTTCTTCCAAGCATAGATAAATCCGATCGCAAGCAGCAGGATGAAGAGGATCATCTCCGCGAACCCGAACCATCCGAGCACCTTGAAGTCGATCGCCCAGGGGAACATGAAGATGATCTCCACGTCGAAGAGGATGAAGAGGAGGGCGAAAAGATAGAACTGCGCCGAAATGGTGTTGGGCTGCTTCGTCACCTCCGGCCCGCACTCGTAGATGGTGAGCTTGAGCTTCTCGGTATCGAGCCGCGCCAGTTTGCGGCTGACGAAGCGGGCCGCAAAGAGTGTCGCGCCGAAAGCGGTGAAGGTGATCACCAGCAGCATGAAGGCACCGAAATATGGATGATCCACGACCATATGTGTCATCAAATACCCCTTTGTTTGAAACCGTTCAGGCTTCGTTTAGTGTCTATAAACCAATGTTAGGGTAGTTTATCAAATAAACTTTAAATCAAGATTGTATCGTTAGAAGAATTTCTGATAGGAGAGAATATGTTTCGCTTGGAAACATTTTGGATTCAACGAGGCACGAGAGACGGAAAAAAGGTAACATCGAAGGGACGATCCGCCGATTGTACCGATCGCTTCGGCGGAGACTTCGGCCGGTATCACCTGTGCCTGCGACTCCCGCTTGGCCGCCTCGAGTTTTCCGTCGGCGACGAGAATCATCGCATCTTTCTCCCCCTCCGTCCGGGAGTCTGGGCATACTCCTCTTCGGATCGCCCCACCCGGGAGCGAGGGGTCTTTTTGAAGTGGAGAAACCGGAGCAGAAGGAGCAGGGCCGAATGGGCCGTCGGTACGATGTCGGCGGCCGAGCTACAAGGATCGCCGCGATCCCCATTCAGAGCGGAATAGAGCCCGCTACGAAGATCTCCGGCGAGGCCGGAACGATACCCGGTGCCACCGGAGTGTCGCAATCTGGACATTCTCCATTCGCTCCACCGCATGAAGTTTGCCCGATGGCGACAAAGGGCGAAGAAAATGGATCTCCTTCACCCTCCCAACGGCTGGTCACACATTCAAAAATCCCATCGTCCGGCTGTCGCTCTCGAAGCTGCCTCCAAGCTCCTTCTCGATCTCGGCTATGAAGTCTTCGACGGTGAAGAGGGGGCTCTCTTTGACCGCGACCCTGTAGGCGGTATTCTGGACGACAAGATCGATCTGGCCGCCGGTGAGCGCATACCCGGCCAGCGCTTCGACATCGAACCCCTCCTCGTAGGGCGCATCCTTCGGGAGCATCCTTCTCCAGAGCTCCTCCCGCTGCCTGCGGTCGGGTTTTTTGAAAGCGATCTTGTAGTTGAAGCGCCGGGAGAAGGCGGTGTCGAGGTTTTCGATCAGGTTTGTCGTGGCGATCAAAACCCCCTCGAACCGCTCGATCTGCTCCAGGAAGATATTCTGCATCTGGTTGTGCATCTTGTCGGCACTGCCGCCGCTGCCGGAACTCCGGCTGCCGAGGAACTGATCGGCCTCGTTGAGCAGCAGCACCGGCTCGCTCCTGGATTTTTCGGCCAGATCGCGGAAGGTGTCGAAGATCTTCCGGACATTCTTTTCGCTTTCACCCACATACATCGAGAGAATTTTGGAGCAGTCGAAACTGAGCACCTGTCTTTTGAGGGAGCGGGCCAGCGAGAGGGCGGTCATCGTCTTGCCCGTTCCGGGAGGGCCGTAGAAGATGATCCTCGCATCGATGCCTCGGGCCCGGCTTTTGACCCCCCACTCCTTCAGGCGCCGGGCCACCCTCTTGTCCATCTGCTTCAAAAGCGCGTCGAGCACCTCGCGTGTCCGGGGGTGGAGCACCACATCCTCCAGCGAGGTCTTGGGGTCGATCAGTTCGAAGAGCTCCTGCTCCTTCACCAGCTGACCCAGTTTGAGCCGGGTACTCTTTTTCTTCTTCTGGGGGTGGATGATGTCGTGGAGGATCTCCTCGTTGATGAAAAAGGATCGGGTGATGCCGCCGAAAGGGTTGAGCATCTCGTCGTAGTCGATGATCTCCTCGCTCACCAGCTTCGCCCCCTCCTCCAGCAGGGCGCGGTTTCTGAAGCGGTCGTACTCGTCGTAGCTGACGATATCGATCAGGGTGTTCATATCGCGCAGATTCCCCTCCCCTCCGGCATACTCCTCCTTCAAAAGTGCCAGGAAGATGATCCGCTCCTTCGCATCGAGCCCCTTCTCCTTGAAAAACTCCTCCACGACGATCGGCTCCTTCGTCACCGCCACCCGCTCTTCGATCCTCTTTTCCAGCAACCCGAGTCTGCTCTGCAGCCGGTTGACCCCTGCCGTCGGGCCGTGATGCTGTCTCGGCCCTCCCATTTTCGTGTAGAGGTCGATCCGCAGAAACTGGTCCTGCAGATACTCCAGGTGATCGGTGTAGGGGGTGATTTCCGGCAGCGCCAGATCCAGATCCCCCTTCTCCAGCAGTCTCAGCAGCGCCGCGCTCGGCCCTACGGTGGTGTGCAGCATCTCGAGCATCGAAAGATCCGCGAACCGGATCGCGTGAAAACCGCTCTGCACCAGCCAGCCGAGTTCGAAAAGGTTTCGGATTTTCGGAAGGTGGAGCAGGTGGGCGTAGGGAGCTTCAGCGTCCGTTTCGGCGAGCAGTTCGACGATCGGGGTCTCTTCGCTCCCTTCGACGTAGCGGCGCATGACCGACTGCAGAATCCGCGCCTCTTCGGCAGAGCACTTGAGATGGTCGAAAAGATCGCTCTTCGACGGATCGTCCTGTTGCAAAAACTCGATGAGATGGTTCATGGTGTCCTTCACGGGTGGGGGAGTCGTTTTCCGAAAGATTATAGCAAAACGCGGGAGGGATCGCAGAGGTGCGGTCTCTTCACCCCTGCGCCTCCTCCTTCAGCCGCTCCTTGAGAATCCGTTTGAGCACTTTGCCCGTCGCGTTTTTCGGAAGCTCGTCGAGAATACGGATATCGCGGGGGATCTTGAAGTTGGCGAGCTTCTCTTTCAGGTAGGCCCTCAACCCTTTCAGATCGACCGACTCGTTCTCGGCGGGCTCGATGAAGGCGACCGGTACCTCGCCGCTCTTCTCATCATACATCCCGACCACCGCCGAGGCGCCGACCCCTTCAAAAGCGTTGATCACCTCTTCGATCTCCCTTGGGTAGATGTTGATCCCCCGGGAGATGATCAGATCCTTCTTGCGATCGACGATGAACAAAAACCCCTCTTCGTCCAGGTACCCCATATCCCCGGTCAGAAGCCACCCGTTGACGATCGTCTCGTCGGTGGCGGTGGGGTTGTTGAGGTAGCCTTGCATCACGTTGTCTCCCCGGACGATGATCTCGCCGATCTCCCCTCTGGGCAGTTCGATCATGTTCTCGTCGACGATCTTGATCTCCACCCCGGGGATGGCAGGACCGACGGAGAGGGGTTTCTGTTTCCAGGGAGGGTTGACCGATACGACAGGGGAGCACTCGCTCAATCCGTACCCTTCAAGCAGCTTCGCCCGGCGGAACTTCGAAGTAAACCGCTCGATCGTCGCTTCGCTCAGAGGTGCGGCTCCGCTGACGAAGTATCGGATCTTCTGAAACCACATGAAGTACCACGGCAGCTTGGCACGGCTCAGGGCGTTGTAGACGTCGGGCACCCCGACGAACATCGTCACCCGCTTGAAGAGGATCTGCTTGATGATGTTGGAGAAGGGCATGATCTTTCGGACGATGACGTAGCTCGCGCCGTAGTAGATCGGCATGATCACCGTCACCGTGAGGGTGAAGGCGTGAAACATCGGAAGATAGACGATGAAACGGTCTTTACGGGTAAAATTCGTCAGCTCCCCGATCGCCTTGCAGTTGTGCATGATGTTGCGGTAGCTGAGCATCGCCCCTTTCGGGTTTCCGGTTGTTCCGGAAGTGTAGATGATGATCGCCAGATCGTCGAGATCGGGGTGTTCCATATGCTCGTGGCTTTTGAGAATCTCGAAGATCTCGTCGAAACCGATGTTCTTGTTGTCGAGCGCCTCGTAGTCACCCTCCCAGACCACCCGCTCGATGGCGGTACTCTGCCACAGAGGCTCCACCACGCCCTTCTGCTCGCTGGAGGCCATCAGCATCCTCGCGCCGCAGTCGTTGAGAATGTAGGCGACCTCGTCGCTCTTGAGAAAGGTATTGACCGGTACCGCCACCGCTCCGATCTTCGTGATCGCGAAGAGACTGATGACGAACTCTTTGCTGTTTTGCATGAAGATCGCCACCCGGTCGCCCCTCCTGATATCGGAGAGCTCGAGAAACCGGGCGAGCGTATCGACCTTCTTCTGCAACCTTTCGTAGGAGATCTTCGTGTCTCCCACCAGCAGAGCCGGGCGACGCGGCCGCTTCCGTGCATGGGCGGCGAGCATTTCGTAGAGGTTTCGGTAGGGGTACTCCATAATATCCTAGAACCTGTAGCCGATCGAGACGTTGGTCAGAATCGCCCCACCCTTTTTGAAGGTACCGTCGATACCGTTTTCGTTCGGAGGCGCGTGGACCGTCCGCTCCTGCTTGTGGTCGTACAGAAGACTGAAGCCGGCCTCGAGCGTTTCGTCGATCTGCATGATCGCACCGATCGAGAAGACATGGGCGTCCGCATCGGGAAGTTCGAAGCCGAGCGTCGCCTCGGGAATCGGCGTCTCGTCGTAGGCATACCCCGCCATCAGGGTCCACTTCTCGTCGTACCGGTGGGTGACACCGATACGGACCGTATTGGTGTCGGACCAGTTCTTGTCGATCGGGGCACCGAAAAGAGCGTCGACCGTCGCGTCGTCGAAAGAGAAATCGAGCTTCTCGTACGCCGACCAGTAGGTCCGTTCGTAGAGTACCTCCACCCGCGTATCGCCGAATGTATGGGCCGCCGCCAGCACCAGGGTCGCCGGAAGCGGAACGCTCACGCCGCCACTCGTGTCGTAATAGGGGAGCTGGGGCGACCCGACGGCGATGAATCCCGTCGAGCTCCCCTCCAGATCGAGATCGACATTGGAGCGGTAGGTGACACTGAGCGTCGTCTCGGGCTGCGGACGGTAGGAGAGGGCGAGGTTGTACCCGACTTCGAAGGTGTCGCCGGTCATGTTTTCGGCATAGGCGTTGGCCAGGTAGGCCTTCACCTTCCCGTCACTGTAGATTCCCCGAATGCCGGCACCGACACTCAGTTTCGGGGATATCTCGTAGGAGAGCGTGGGGTTGAGCTCGATCACCTTGAGACTGAACTCTTCGGCCTTCATCCTCTGCACATCCTCATACCACTTCTTCGAAAGCCCTCCCGGTTCGGTGAGCGAGAGTCCGAAACGCCACCGGTCGACCTTCGGGCTGACGTAGTGGAAATAGGGGAGCAGGAAATCCTCGGTCTTGGAGTCGGCATCCGCCGGTGTACCGGCCACGGTGCCCCGAAACTCCACCCGCGGAAGATGGATATAGGTAAGTCCAGCCTCCAGCAGAGCGTTCCCCTCCACCCAGCTCATGTTGGCCGGGTTGAAGTAGCTCGCATCTGCCGAATCGGCACCGGCGACGTAGGCTGCGCTCAGCGCCATCGAGCGGGTCGACTGTTCGGGAATCTTGTAGGCGCTCGCCTGCGCCGTCACCGCGCCGATCGCACAGAGTGTCACGGCGGCCATGGTCCGGGAGAGAAGGTTCGACTCTTTCATAGCTGGTTCCTTGCAGCAATTTGAACCAATAGTAGCGAAGTTATGATAAAAAATGATTAAATTAATCTCCGGCTCAAATTTAAAGTTATAAAATGTTTCAAAAGACTTCACCAAGATGCGAGGAACCCACAATGAAGAGAGCCTGGATGATAGCGCTGAGCAGTGCGGCGGTCCTGTTGATCACCGGATGCGGTGAAACCGATGACAACTTTTCCAGTGTCGAGGCGGCCGGCGGGTATGTCATAATGGATACGGATGGGGGCAATATCCCCTACCCCAACGACATACTCTTCGCACCTACGGAGGGGCAGCCCGCCGACGGAACGCTCAACATTCCTTTCGACGCCAACGACAGCGACGCCGCCGTCAAGGCGGCACTCGATACACTCGACGGATTTTCGACGACTGCCTCCATCAGCATCGGGGTCAGCGGGGATATCGACAGCTCCACGATCGCCGGAAACGTCCGTCTCTTCAAAGTGCTCGCCACCGAATCCAACGCCACATCGCCCATTCCGATCGTCGGAGCCGTCACCTCGGAACTTCGGTATGGCGAGGAGTTCGTGGCGACCTACGCCAACGGAAAAGTGGTGATGCTGCCGCTTCGACCCCTCGAGAGCCACAGCCACTACATGGCCCTCCTGACCCGCGGTATCAAAAGTAGCGACGGACGGCCGATCGAGCCCGACTTCGTCACATCCTTGCTGCTTGAAAACACCCCTCTTTTCGACGACGCGGGCAATCCGGCCGTCATCGTCGACAGCGATCCGGACCTCAACAGGGCGAAGCTCGAACAGCTCGCCGGTATCCAGCGGCTGACACAGCAGATGCTCTACGTCGCCGGACGGGACAAGAACGTCTCCTCCTCCGATGTCGCCGCCATCTGGAGTTTCACAACCCAGAGTATCGGCAAGGTCGCACGGGCGATCGCCACCCACAACGAAAGCCAGGCGGTACTGGGTCTGCGCGACACCAATCTCACATCCAAAGATCTCCTTCTTTCGGCCGGTTACGACGTCAACGACTCCATGTACGGCATCGCGGAGGTCTATGCGGGGACACTGGCGAACCTTCCCTACTACCTCGGAATACCGACCGCACAGGATCCGACGGCGCCGCTGACCCGGTCGTTCACGTTCGAGGAGGGGAGCGATCTGCCGGTCGAGACGGGGCGGGTGACCATCCCGGTTCTCGCGACGGTTCCCGGTGCCGCTTCGGGATGCACGGAGCCGGCCGACGGCTGGCCCGTGGCGATCTTCCAGCACGGTATCACCCGAAACCGCCTCGACGTCCTCGCCGTTTCGGAAGCGTTCGCGAAGATCTGCTACGCCGTCGTGGGGATCGACCTCCCGCTGCACGGCATCTCCGATACGACCAATCCTCTCTACATGGGGACGTACGAACGGACTTTCAACCTCGACTTCCTGACCCAGGATGCGAACGAAACGATCCTCGCTGCGGTTCCCGACGGAAAACCGGATACCTCCGGCATCCACTACATGAATCTCGTCAGCCTGCTGACGGTTCGGGACAACATCCGGCAGAGCACCTCCGACTACTTCGCCCTGCATAACGCCGTCGCCGCCGCCCAGACCGATCCAAACGGTCTTAGCTTCGACGAGACGAAGATCGCCTACGTGGGCCACTCGCTGGGGACGATGGCGCCGTTTGGCTACTTCGCCCACCAGGATCTTGCTGGGCTTTCGCTGAATGCCGTACTCCTCTCCGCTCCGGGCGGCGGTATCACCGATATCATGGTCAACTCTCCAACCTTCGGACCGATCGTCGTCGAAGGGCTGAAAGAGGCGGGACTGGAGCCCGGCAGCAGTGACTTCAACGCCTTTCTCAATGCGATGCAGACGGCTGTCGACGACGCCGATCCTCTCAACTACGCCTCACTCGTCGCGCAGAAGCAGAAGGTGCTCGTCCACGAGGTGATCGGAGACGATGTGATTCCCAACACCATCGCCACCGCACCGCTCGCCGGAGGGGAGCCGCTGTTGCGGCTGATGGATGCGAAGGATATCACGAGCTACATGTTCCCGGCCGATACGAACGCGACGACCATCTATCCGCAGACCAACGTCACCGTCACCCGTTTCAGAAGCGGGAACCACCGCTCGCTCCTCATCCCCGACTACGACCCGGAGACGACGATCGAGATGCAGACACAGATGGATTCGTTCATCTACTCGCAGGGGATGGCGATCGACGCCAATCTCAGCCGGATCAACAACTGATCCTCACGCCTCCACCAGATCGTAGAGGGCGCGGATCTCCTGCGCCCAGACACTCTCGTCGATCGTCTCGAGCACCAGCGGGATATCGTCCATCCGGGAGTCGTTCATGATGAAACCGAACGCATCCCACCCGATCTCGCCGCATCCGAGCGAATGGTGGCGGTCGACCCGGCTGCCCAGCGGCGGTTTCGAATCGTTGAGATGCATCCCCTTTAGATATTCGAAACCGACGACTTCGTCGAAGCGTTTCATCGTCTCGTCGTACGCCTCCCGTGTCCGCAGATCGTATCCGGCGGTGAAGGTGTGGCAGGTATCGAGACAGACACCGACACGGCTTCGATCTTTCGCCCTCTCGATCAGATGCCCCAGGTGCTCGAACCGGTACCCAAGGTTGCTCCCCTGTCCCGCCGTATTTTCGATGACGAGCGTCACCCCTTCGGTCTCCTCGAGGGCGATATTCATCGCTTCGGCGATCCGGTCGAGGCAGGTTGTCTCGTCGATCTTGCCGAGGTGGCTGCCGGGGTGGAAGTTGAGCTTGTCGAGCCCGAGCTGCGCGCATCGCCGCACCTCGTCGATAAAGGCGTCGAGGCTCTTTTGCCACTTCTCCTTCTCCGGGTGCCCCAGATTGATCAGGTAGCTGTCGTGGGGCAGCACATGGCGGGGATCGATCCCGCTCTTTTCGAGATTCGCCTTGAAGGTTTCGATCGTCTCATCGTCCAGCGGTTTCGCGCGCCACTGCCGCTGATTCTTGGTGAAGAGGGCGAAGGCTTTCGCCCCGATCGCCTCGGCGTTGAGCGGAGCGTTGAAGACACCGCCGGAGGCGGAGACGTGGGCCCCGACGAATTTATTCAGTTTCGACATTTTTCTATCTCTCCGATATCTTGATGAGGATATGGTTGATGCGGTCTTTGAACCGGGAAGAAGTCGCATCGAAAGTGTAGATTATATCGAATCTTCCCGGTTCGAAGATCTGCTGTTCGCTCCTGCCGTTTTTCTTCAGCAGACCTTCACCTTCGAAGATCGGCCGCTTCGAGAGTATGGCGTGCAGGGTACCCTGCGGATAGGCGACGCCAAAGAATTTCCGGTAGAACTCCGCTTCGGACATGCAGCCCCCATCCAGGCAGACCCGTTTCCCCACACTGAGGGTGAAAACGGGGCGTCCCGCCGTATAGATCTCCATCTTGAGGCGACCCTTCCCGCGGTAGACGAATCCCATATCGGCATACCTGAGCTTCGGAGATTTCAGAACGATCAGTGCGGGCTGCGGTCTTTCGTACAATCTCGGGCTGCAGCCTCCCAGCAGCACGACAAGGGCCGCGATCGGCAGCCATACAAATCGATACACATCTTTTCCTTGCTCTGTTTTGAATATATTTTATAGTAATTTAAGTAAAATCGACTATAATTTCACCCACAAACCGTTGATGGCCCCTTCATCTAGCGGTCCAGGATGCAAGGTTTTCATCCTTGTCACAGGGGTTCGAGTCCCCTAGGGGTCACCACTCTCCAATCCTCTTTTACCCGCTGTACTTTCAGCACTTTTTTGATACCCAAGAAGATGATAGATTTTTTGACGCATGCGTTCGGCATGCGTTCCCCTCCAGTAGATCTTTTTGCACCTGGGGCAGATCCAGAAGCCGACGAGCCAACGGTAGGTCTTTTTCGGTATGCCCATACCCTTTTCGATCGGAACCAGCACCCTGTTGCAGCAGAGCGATCTTCGCAGGGGGAGTGCACGACGAGCCAGTCCGAACATCGCATCGATCCTCCGTATCTGCCGTTGAGCCTCTTCGCACCTCAGCAGGACGATCGATTCGGGCATACGCTCCTGCAGTCTGCGGTCGCAGGTGAGTCCGATGCGTCCAAAGCGGCATCTTCCGATCAGCTCATCGTCGGTCATATCGTTCCGGTAGAGGGTATCGAATCCCAGCAGCCGAAGATCCCTGGCCACCCTGGCCAGATGGACGTCGCAGACGAACCTGAGGGAATCGGTACGCATCTTGCCTCCCGGTAGACGGTTTTGGCTATCATATCCAATTTTCCCGATCCTCGCCGGCCTCTCTTAAATGGAATCGATCGATAAAGAGTATTTCTTTAAGTTAATCTAAATTATATTTTTTAGTTCTTTATAAAAAGGAAAGTATTATGATAAAGAAAAAGGAGGTGTACGATGAACCGATGGAAATGGCTCTATGCGATGGGAGCGGGGCTTGCTCTGCTGGCCGCCGGGTGCGGCGGAGGCGGAGGTGGCGGCGAAGTCGATACGAAGGTGAGAGTGAATCTCACCGGGGCCGACTGGGCCGCGTATGCCGCGAGTCCCTGGAAGGAGATCAACGTCAGCAGCCTGCCGGCGGACGGCATCTTCACCTTCGAACCGGCAGCCGACGGGAGATACAGCCTGGCGATCCACTGTAACGGGGGAAGCCAGGATGTGATGCTGGTACACGCAACGCGGGATGAACTCCCCTATCTCGATACGGTATGCGAAAAGAGCGTGCCGCAACAGACTTTTCGCGTTGCAGGCCAGGTGGCCGGCATCGGGAGCGGTATGACCCGCATAACGGCCCACATCGACGACCAGTTGGGAAGCAACAGCGGTATCGATGTGGAAGTGCTCCCCTACGGACTCAAAGAGGTACCGGAGGGAGTCTTCGACCTCGTGGTACAGGAGGCTACGCTGGAGCTTGAAAGATACAAGACGAAACGCTTCGCCATTCGGCGGGATATAACAATCGACCGCAACATCACCGATCTGGACGTCAACCTCACATCCGAGGGGATCGAAGCGATCGAACACAACTTCACCGTGACGGATGGAGAGGGCTTCGCCTACTTCATCAGTGCCAACAAAACAGTCGTCCCCTATCTCGGTGACGGTGGTCCGGATGGAGGAGCGTGGTATGCGTTCAAAAATTCGACACAACAAGGGGATATCTACCAGTTCGTCGCCGGAAGCGCCGACAAATACTCGATGCGGGTGATCTACGAATGCAAGGATGCGACGACAGATCCTGGCGACGTCACCTTCGATCCGGGAGCGATCACTCCGATGGACGCGGTGGTAACCCGTGAAGGAAATGTGAGCCAGCTTGCCTATACTCCCGCTGCCCAGAGCCCTGAGCTTCGCGCCTACTATTTGACGATGGAGTGGTCGGGCGGTGCGAATCGTGAGATCTGGATCACCAAAGGGTGGCTCGGCTCCGAGACCTCCTACGAACTGGATGATCCCCGGACGCTTCCGGGCTGGAAAACGGAATGGAACGACGGCCCCACCGAGACGCTCGAGTGGGAAGTCGCCGCCGTGATGGCCAACCGAAGCTTTTCGGACGCAGTCGAGAGTGTCGTGGAGAGCAGTCATGCCGAAATGATTCTCTTCGGCATCGATATGGTGGTACACTGGGCCCAGTCAAACGGTAGGACCGGAGTGTTGTTCTGAAATGATCGGATACCTCTCCTACCCCATCGGGTAGGGGATCGTCTCGTGGACCCGGTCGCACGCTTCGAGAATCTGCTCGTCGAGGGTGACATCAAGAGCGGCCAGGGTCTCGTCGAGCTGTTCGACGGAGGTCGCGCCGATGATGGAAGAGGCGACGAAGTCGTGCCGCAGACTCCAGGCGATCGCCATCGTCGTGACACTCAGGCCGGCAGCCTGGGCGATCTGGAGGTACAGAGCCGTCGCCTTGAGCGTCTTCTCGTTGAGATACTTCTTCCCGTGCGCACGGATACGGGGATTTGAATCGCCCAGATATTTGGTATAACGGGCATCGGGAGGATAGAACTCTCCATTGTATTTTCCGCTCAGCACCCCTCCAGCCAGAGGTGCGTAGGGAAGCAAAGAGATCTTCTCCGTACGGCAGACGGCGGCCAACTCGTCCAGGAAGCGGCGGTTGAGAAGCGAAAAGTTGTTCTGGATCGACTCGAAGCGGGCATACCCCAGATAACGGCTCGTCTCGTTCGCCTTGGTCAGACCGTAGGCGGTATCGTTGGATGTTCCGATGTAGCGGACCTTTCCGCTCTCCACCAGCCGATCGAACGCCTCCAGGCTCTCCTCGATCGGCACGACGGTATCGGGCCAGTGCATCTGGTACAGATCGATATAGTCGGTCTTCAGCCGCTTCAGACTCCCCTCGACGGCCCGCTCGATATGAAACCGGTCGATCGCAGTCATGCCGTGGCGGATCGGCGGAACGAACCAGCCGCTCGCCGCACCCGCCACCTTGGTGGCCAGCACGATCGAATCCCTCGGCTTCGTCGCCAGCCACTCCCCTACGATCTTTTCGGTCTCGCCCGCCCATGATGCGCGGGGCGGAACGGGATAGAGCTCGGCCGTGTCGAAAAAGTTGATGCCGCACTCATACGCCCTGTCCAGAATCGAAAAGGAGGTTTTCCGGTCGCAAAACGACCCGAACGTCATCGTCCCCATGCAGATCGGCGAAACCCTCAACCCACTCCTGCCGATATATCGATACTCCATCTTCTCCTCCGTTCATCGTGATTTACACTGTATTGATTCTTTGTTGACAGATTTTATCTATACTGCTTCTATCTGGAGTCCTGCACGATGGGAGACCGCGCGATCCGACGGAGCGGTTCCGGGTGCTTCGACTCAGCCACTCAATTCGGGGGACACTGTATGGACTGGATACTCTTTTCGCTGCAGGGGGCGGCTGTAACGCTGCTCTCCTACGCTCTACTTTTTGCGCTGGCCCGCTCGCTGACCAAATCCAAAAGCTGATCTCAGCTCCTCTTCTCCAGCCACTCGACGAACGATCCGATCGTCATCGGGCGGCTGAAGTAGTACCCCTGGGCCAGATCGCACCCGAACTTCTTCAGAAAATCGAGCTGCGTTTCGTTCTCCACCCCTTCGGCCACCGTCTTCATTCCGAAGTGTGAGGCGATATCGATGATCGTCCGCGTCAGAACCTCGTCGTTGGGATTGATCCCGATATCCTGGACGAAACCGCGGTCGATCTTCAGTGTCTTGATGGAGAGGTTCTTCAGGTAGGAGAGAGAGGAGTATCCCGTTCCGAAATCGTCGATACTGAACCGGAACCCCATCTCCTTGAGCTCCTGGAGCTTGTCGTTGGTCTTTTCGTAGTTTCCGACGAAGACCGTTTCGGTCATCTCCAGTTCGATCCGGTTCGGATCGATCTCTCCCCGCTCTTTCATGGCGCGGATCACTTCGATGAAGTCGCTGCGCACGAACTCCTTGATACTGACGTTGACTGCGATATAGTCGAGCTTCAGATCGGCACAATCTTTCGCCACCGTCTTGAGGACCCACTGGCCCAGCTCGTGGATGACGCCGCTCTCCTCCGCAAGGGGAATGAAGACCTCCGGCGATACGGGTCCGCGCCCGGGGTGGTCCCAGCGCAGCAGCGCTTCGGCTCCGACACACTTTCCGCTCGATATCTCGATCTGGGGGTGGTAGAGGAGTTTGAGCTGCCCCTTCTCGATCGCGTTGTGCAGATCCTGGAGCATCTCGCTCTTGTCCACCGTCAGCTTCTCGAGTTTCGTATCGAAGAGGCGGACGCAGTTCTTGCCGGCCGACTTGGCTTCGTACATCGCCACATCCGCCTCTTTCAGAAGGCTGAAAAAGTCCCGGCCGTGATCGAAGAGCGTGATCCCGATACTGGTACTGAAGTGGAGCCTGCGCCCCTTGATCAGAAAGGGTTTGGCCACCTCTTCGCGAATCTTTTTCGCGACGATCTCGCTTTTGATCGCCGCCTCCTGGGGATTCCCCTCCAGATCGGCAAGCAGTATCACGAACTCGTCGCCACCCAGCCTCGCGACGATATCCCCGGTACGCATCAGAGCCGTCAATCGCTCGGCGAGCTGCTCGAGCAGGAAATCTCCGATATCGTGTCCCATCGAATCGTTGATCTGCTTGAAGTTGTCCAGGTCCATGAAAAGGAGCGCATTCATCGTACCGTTTCGCTCGGCCCGCATCATCGCGATCTTGATATGCTCGAAGAGGAGTTTTCGCCTCGGCAGACCCGTCAGTTCGTCGTAATAGGCCAGATAGTCGGCCCGCTCCCTGGCGGCCCGCTCCCGGGTGACATCGCGTCCATAGAGGTTGATGCGCTCTTCGTTCAGGGCGACGACATCGAACTGATAGATCGTCTCCCCGTCTCTGAGGTTGATGCTTTTCTCGCCACCGTCGCACACTTTTCTCAGAAAGTGTTCCCACCGCTTCTTCGCCGTGCTCTCTACGGAGAAGTGTATCTTTCTCGCCGCTTCGTTTTCGACCAGGACCTGACGATCGGGGCACGAGATCTGGAAGACCGGATTCGGGTTTTGGATATAAAACTGTGCGAACGATTCGATCGTCTTTTTGTTCTCGATCTCCTGGGCGATATCCTCAACGATACCGATCGCTCCGACAAGACGCCCCTTCGAATCCTTGAGTGCCGTGGTTTTCATACGGATAAAGACATCGATGTCGCTGGTGGTCGTATGGTACTCCCCTTCGTAATATCCGTCGACAAGACCGCCGTAGTCGATCGGGGCACGTATCGCCTGGGCGATACGCCTGTCCACCAGCTCTTCCAGGTTGAGCCCGATCAGCTTCTCCCGGCTCGAGTCGAATATCTCCACGAAGTGGAGGTTGATGTTGACGATGTTGAACTCCGTATCGTAGAAAAAGATACCCACCGGAACGTTGTCGAAGATCAGATCCATCTCCGCTTTGTGCGCCTTGAGTGCGCGAATGACGTGGGTGTTCTTCTTTCGAAGCATCAACGCATCCATGACGGTTTTGTTGATTCTTCCCGAGCTGGAGATGAGAAAAGCGAGATAGGCAAGAACCAGGACTCCCATCATGAGCTCGATCGGATCGCTGCTTCCGAAAAGCCAGAGCGCGGTCCCTCCGAGAATGATGAAGATATACGTTCCCGCCACGATCCTGTCGGAAGAGAGGGTCGTCACCGCTCCCGAGGCGAGACCCCCCATGATGAAAGCCATCAGGAAATCGTAGGCGATATTCTGCCTGCCCAGAAAGTACCACAGACCACTCACCCAGACGGCGGCGCTCAGAAACATCCCGACCCAGAGCAGAGCTCTCGCCCGCCCTACCGGGATCTCCTCTTCCAACTGCGCTTTGTAGTGAAGGTAGATGAAGAGACGATAGGACATCACCGCCACGACCAGCGCGAACCAGATCGCGACATCCGTCTCCGAAGTGGGCCAGTAGACCACCATCACCACGAGAGCGGCGAGAATGTTGATGACGATGCTAAAAGGTGTGGAGCTGTAGATCATATCGATCGCCTGCAGGCGAAGATTTTCGTCGGGCCGCCTCATCGTGTCTCCTTCTGCATCACGGCGACCGCCTCTCCGATGATCTCCACCTCCGAAGGATCTGCCAGGAGAAGGGGGTAGAGCCTGTTGAAGGAGATACAGGCGATCCTCCCCTCCTCTCCCCGTTCCAGCTGCTTGATGAAGAGCTCCTCGCCGATACGGACCACATAGACGCCTCCGTCGCGTACCCTCTGCCTGCTACGGTCGACCGCCACGAGATCCCCGTCATGCAACAGCGGCTCCATCGAGTCTCCCCGCACCTCCAGCGCATCGATATGCTTCAAGTGGCGGCGCCCGCCCAGGAGACGCACGAGCGCCTCGTCGATCCGAATCGTCTCGAACCCCTCTTCCCAGTTGAGCGCCCCATCACCGGCCGAGGCGTTGATCTGCCGAAAATAGCGGATCGTAGCGAACTTCTCCGTACTCTCTTCGAGCGATCTGGGAGCCTGGTCGTAGAGCAGCCAGTTGATACTGACCTTTTTTCTCGCGCAAAGATCGGCGATCGGTCCAAGCGGAAGCGTTCCGCGTTTTTTCAGTACGGCGAAATAGGCGGGAGCGATCCCCAGCGCTTCCGCCACATCCTTGTCGTAGACCTTCCGTTCCCCCACTTCGGCACTCAGAATATCCTTCAGTCGTGCCAACACCTCGTCGAAAGAGAGCATCGTACCTCTTTAGAAATTGATATATTTGGAGCCTATCATACCATACCGGCCTACAATTGTCTCTGAGATTCACCCCGGTTGGGAGGCCGGGGAACGGAAAAGGAGCCGCGAGATGATCATCCACCTCGATCTCGACTGCTTTTTCGCTTCGTGCGAGCGGCTGCTCGACTCGCGCCTGGAGGGGATCCCACTGGCTGTCGGCGGACGGGGGGACCCCTTCATCTTCGCCCGAAAAAGCCGCCGCAACATCGACGTGACGCTGGAAAACTCCGGCGCCTTCGTCCCCACCCTCTTCTACGACGCGAACAGCGGCTTTCGCGACTACTTCGTCGAAGACACGAAGATCCGGGGGATCGTCATCACCTCCAGCTACGAAGCCAGAGCCTGCGGCATCAAAACCGGCATGACGATCCGCGAAGCGCTGCAGCGCTGCCCCCGCCTCGTGGTGCGGCCGCCCAACCACCTCTTCTACCACGACCGCTCCCACGCCCTCAAGGAGTGGCTCAAAAAGCGGATCCCGGTGCTGGAGCAGTACAGCGTCGACGAGTTTTTCGGAGACCTCTGCGGATGGGTGGAGGACGGAGACGTGCCCGCCTTTTTGCGAAACCTGCGCCAGGAGATCCACGCGGCCTTCCGCCTCCCCGTCTCCATCGGCGCCGCCCCCTCCAAATGGATCGCCAAGCTCGCCACTTCCGCAGCCAAACCGGGCCGGGGCGACGGGGTGAAGGTGCTCTTTCCCGAAGAGGTTGACAACTTTGTCAACCCCCTTCCCATCGACTCCTTCCCCGGTATCGGACGGGGATTCACGAAGCGTTTGAAAGCCTACAGGATCGAAACCCTCGGCGATCTGAAAGCAGCAAAACACCTGCTCTACCGCTGGAAGAAGCCGGGCATCCGGCTCTACCACCGTGTCAACGGCGACGACAACGAGCCGGTCGTCGCCGGACACGACCGGCGCTCCATCGGTCTGTCACGTACCATCGACCCCCTCTACGACCGGGAGGAGCTGCGCCGCCGGCTCGTCATCCTCTGCCGCCACCTGGCCCACCTGGTGGAACGGCTGGGCGTACATCCGCGTACCATCTTCCTGGGGCTGAAGTACCAGTTCGGCCAAAAGGCCAAACGCCACATCACCGAAGATTTCCTCTTCAGCGAGCTGGCCCTGCGAAAGAGGGTGCTCGATCTTTTCGACACCATCGACACCTACCGCGCCCTGGCCGTCGTCCGCCTCGCCGTCAGCTGCGGCAACTTCGCCGAACGTCCCGTGACCTTCGGCAACCTCTTCGAACACGAACGGGAACGCAAGGCCCAACGCCTCTGGCACAAAACAGCGTACATCCGGCAAAAATATGGCATCGACACGATCCGCACGGGAATCGAGATGTTATAACGAGTTGGCCTCTTCGAAGATTTTCCGGCCCCTCTCGGAGTGGAAGATGAAGGTCACCTCCATCTCGGGGTGCTCTTTCAGAAACGATTCGACGGTGCGATAGGCGATCTTCGCCGCCCTCTCGGGAGGAAAGCCGTAGATGCCCGTCGAGATGGCGGGAAAGACCACGCTTTTGCATCCCAGCTTCGCCGCCTCTTTCAGCGAGTTGCGGTAGGCGTCGGCCAGCAGTTCGTCGCATCTGTCGCCGCAACGCCCCCAGATGGGGCCGACGGTGTGGATGACGTATCTGGCGGGCAGGTTTCCCGCCGTCGTCGCCACCGCCTTGCCGGTGGGCAGGCCGTCGGGATATTTGGTGCGGCGCACCTCTTTGCACGCCTCCAGGATCGCCGGACCGCCGGCGCGGTGGATCGCCCCGTCCACGCCGCCTCCTCCCATCAGCGAGCTGTTGGCCGCGTTGACGATGGCGCAGGCCGGCTCTTTCGTGATGTCTCCGGTTTTGATGCGTATCGGCAACTCCCAATCCTCCTTCATCTCTCCAGTACGATCGTCCTGCCGAAAGGCACCTCTGCCGCTTCGGGCATCACCCAGACCGTCTCGTACAAAGGCGCACGCCCGGGAAAGCTCCCCCGCCCGTCGGTGAAGTAGAGCAGCAGTGCGGTATTCGGCAGGTGCGCTTCGACATGATCGAAGACGGGCCGAAAGTCGGTCCCCCCGCCGCCTCTGATCTCGAAATCGGGACGCTCTCCCGGCAAGAAACGCCAACTCCCCCGAATCTTCGCGTCACACACCACCACATCCAGCTCCGTATCGAAAAAAGTGAGCAGCAGCGCCTCCAGCTCCCCCATGAAGCGCCCCAGCAGCGCCTCGTCCACCGAACCACTGGAATCGATCGCCACCGTCACGGCGAGCCGCTCGCTGGTGGTGGAAGGTAGGTAGATGCCCGAGGCGATCATCTTCTTGTTGGGCCTGAGGTAGGTGTAGTCGCTTTTGAGGTGGCGCTGGATCAGCTGGTAGAGCTCGGCGCGCCAGTCGATCCTTCCCCGCACGTTCCGGTCGAAGAGTCGCTCGATGCCGCCGGGGACCCTGCCCTGCTTGCGGGCTCTCTCGAGCGCCTCTTTCATCGCCTCCTCCCACATCCGCTCGGCCTCGGGTGCCAGCTCCTGCGGCGG
>Ga0256914_1000538_pt1 | contig 37250 bp, 23 predicted proteins | sample HulkmetaG_FD_191571 | JGI IMG/M metagenome (GOLD analysis project Ga0256914, IMG submission 191571) | Hydrothermal chimney microbial communities from Main Endeavour vent field at the Juan de Fuca Ridge, Pacific Ocean - Hulk | ecosystem: Environmental > Aquatic > Marine > Hydrothermal vents ... | reverse complement strand
AATTTCTTCCTTGTCTCTTGAGAGGGGTTGGACTAATTCCTTGGGGCAAAGAGGTCAACGAGGAGGAAGAGATGGCCCTTCCCAAACTGGTAGAGGATCTCCTGCAGCCCGAGGCCTACCCCCATCGTCCGGCCAGGATAGATCTGGTCCAGACCCACATTTCCTACGTCTTCCTGGCCGGAGATCTGGTGTACAAGATCAAGAAACCGGTTGACTTCGGGTTTCTGGACTTCACCACCCTTGAGAAGCGCAAGTTTTTCTGTGAGCGGGAGGTAGAGCTCAACCGGCGCCTCTGCCCGGAGATCTACCTGGGGGTGGTGCCGGTGGTGGAAAAAGGAGGCCGTTATGTGTTTGAAGGCGCAGGAGAGGCCTGTGAATGGGCCGTAAAGATGAAGCGGCTGCCCGAAGAAGGGATGATGGGGCGTCTCATCGCTGAAGGCCGCCTCTCGGAAAGACATCTGGACCTGCTGGTGGAAAAACTTGTTCCCTTTTATCAGACAGCGGCCACCGGGCCTGAGGTGAATCGCTACGGCACCCTTGAGGCCATCTCCTTCAACGTGGAGGAAAACTTCACGCAGACCAGGGACTTCGTGGGGCAGGCCCTGGCTGAACACCGCTATCAACACATCGTCACCTGGTCGCGCCGCTTCATGGACGAAAACAAGGCCCTCTTCGACACCCGGATAGAAGGAGGTTTCATTCGCGACGGACACGGAGACCTTTATTCCGCCAACGTCTGTTATCCCGCCGAAGATCGGGTCTGTGTCTTTGATTGCATCGAATTCAACGACCGTTTCCGCTGCGGAGACGTGGCCCAGGACCTGGCCTTCATGGCCATGGACCTTGACTATCATCGGTTGCGTACCCTTTCTCAATACTTCATTGAGCGCTACGTAGAACTCTCACAAGATCGTGGGCTCCTTGAGGTGCTTGATTTTTACAAGTGTTATCGGGCGTATGTCCGGGGCAAGATCGGCTGTTTTACCTGGGCTTCGAAGGAAGTCGATGAAAAGAGCCGCCAGCGAAGCCTTGAAGCGGCCCGACGCTATTTTGATCTGGCCTATCTTTATGCGGGCGGAGAGCCCTTCCTGATTGTGATCTTTGGTCTTTCCGGTACAGGGAAGAGCACCCTGGCCCGAGCCCTTTCCCGGCGGCTCCTGGCCAACTATTACAATTCTGACGTGGTGCGCAAGAGACTCCTTGAGATCCCACCAGAGGAACACCGTTACGAGCCTTTTGGGCAAGGGATCTATCGGGAAGAGATCACTCAGAAGACCTATCAGGCCATGGTGCAATATGCGGTCCAGGATCTGAGCGAAGGACGCGACGTGATCCTTGACGCCACCTTTCGGTCCCGGGCCCTGAGGGCCCTTGTGCTTGAGGCCATCCAAAAGCTCCCCTGTCGCCTGCTCTTCGTGGAATGTCAGGCGCCTGAAGACGTGATTCGTAAACGCTTTCAGGAAAGGGCCCAAAAGACGGGAGAGCCCTCCGATGGTCGCTGGGAGATCTATCTCAAACAGAAGGAAGTCTTCGAGGCTCCGGAAGAGATCCCAAAAGAAAAATTGCTAATCCTTGAGACCACCAGACCTGTTGAAGAACTGATAGAGGAGGTATTGGTCCGTCTTTTATGAGGCTTGTCTATCATACCCGTCGGGGAAATCCTGGTTTGCTCCTTTTCTTTCTGGGCTGGGGAATGGATGAGAATCCTTTCCTTCCGCTGAAGATCCGGGGCTGGGATCTCGCCTTGATCTATGACTACCGTGATCTGAATTTTCCGCCCATTCCTTCTTATGCCGAGATAAAGATCCTGGGATGGTCTGCAGGAGTCTATGCGGGACTCCTGGCCCTGCGAGAGGGCCTGGCACAACAGGGGGTCTTTGTCAATGGAACCGGGGCTTTCTGTCATCCGACATGGGGGATCCATCCCCGTTTGTGGCGGGCTACCTGGCAGGCCCTCAAAAGGGCTCCCCAACAGACCCTCTCAAAGTTTTATCAGAACATGTTCCGCCATTCAGAGGATCTCCGTTTCTTCTTGACCCATCGACCTCAACGTTCGATCTCTGAGATAATCGAGGAGCTGGAGGCCCTGATGGGTTTTGACCCTTGTCTTGAGGTGAGGGGTGAGGTTCGAGCTTTCGTAGGCCGGGATGACGCCATCTTTCCCCCTCTGGCGCAAAAGAGATACTGGGAAGAAAGGGGCATTCCCTGGCTTTTTCTTCCCGGGGGACATTTTCCCTTTTACGAACGCCGTCTTGAGGAGTTCTTCCAGAGGTAATGGCCTAAGAGTTTGAGGCCTTCGGCCAGGGGCCAGAAGAAAAAGGCTACAGCTATCAATATTCCCCACAGTCTGAGACTCAGGGGTCTGGTCAGAAGATAGCGGTTCAAAGGGGCCCAATGCACAATGAGGATCTGTGAGAGGATCATGCCAAGGGCACAAAGGTTCAGCCAGCGGTTCCGGAAGATGCCGAGTTTGAGCAGGGGCAATCTCTCAGACCGCGAGACATAGGCCGCGGTGATGGCGATCAGGACGAAGCCGGTAAAGAGGGCAGTTTGAGCGTATCGTACCGGGGCCTGGCCTGCCACGCGCTCGAAGACAGGAAAGAGCAGTAGGGCAATAAGGATGGCAAAACCCGCTATGAGCCCCACCAGACGCCTGGTAAAGACGCCCTCCTGAGGGGGCCTTGGGGGACGTTTCATGAGATCTGGGGCCGGAGGATCCACGCCCAGGGCGAGGGCCGGAGGGCCGTTGGTGACCAGATTGATCCACAGGATGTGAATGGCCGTCAGAGGCAGAGGCAGCTTAGCCAGGAACCCGGCGATGAGAACCAGGATTTCAGAAAGGTTGAAGCTCAGGAGGAAAAGGAGATACTTCTTGATGTTGTCAAAAATGGTGCGTCCTTCTTCCACCGCAGCCACGATAGTGGCGAAGTTATCGTCCGCCAGGATGAGATCCGCAGCCTCCTTGGCTACCTCCGTCCCGCTCACACCCATGGCAATACCGATGTCAGCGGCTTTGAGAGCCGGGGCGTCGTTCACTCCGTCTCCGGTCATGGCCACTATTTCGCCCTGTTTTTTAAGAAGCTTCACGATGCGCAATTTGTGTTCAGGAGAGACGCGGGCAAAGATGGCCGTCTTCTCCAGACGCTTTTCTAGTTCCGCGTCTGATAAGGCTTCAAGCTCTCGAGAAGTGATGACGTAGGTGGGGTCCTTACGGGGCACCAGGGCCAGGGCCTCGGCTATGGCCAGGGCGGTGGTTGCGTGGTCTCCGGTGATCATGATCACCCTTATTCCGGCCTCGTGACATTCTCTGATGGCTTCTTGCGCCTCTGGCCTAGGGGGATCCATCATACCCTGAAGACCACAGAAGATGAGGTCTTTTTCCTCAAGGAGCTCTCCTTCCCGATAAGCGAAGGCCATGACGCGCAAGGCTTTGGCGCTCATGGCCTCGGCAGCGGCTAGGACCTGTTTGCGTCTTTCTTCGGTAAGGGGTTCTATTTTGCCGTTTGTCAGGATGCTCGAAGAAATGGTGAGCATTCCCTCAACCGAGCCCTTGCTCAAGATAAGGCCCTTTTTTGGTCCTTTGACCAGGACAGTCATGCGCTTGCGTTCCGAATCGAAGGGCAGCTCTGCCACCCGCCTCCAGCCCTCAGGGGAGAGCCCTGCCTTTCTGGCTGAGACCAGAAGGGCGGCTTCCGTGGGATCTCCTACCACGCGGCGGTCTTCGATCTCAGCGTCGTTGCAAAGGAGACCAGCCAGAAGGGTGAAATAAAGGGCACTTGATGGTTCGACCTTAATTGGTTTCCCCTCAAGCAGAATTTCCCCTTCGAAATCATAACCGCTTCCGGTCACGGAAAAGATTTTGCCCCCGGCCCAGATCTCGCGTACGGTCATCTCGTTCTTGGTAAGGGTACCGGTCTTGTCGGTACAGATGACGGTGGTGGAACCCAGGGTCTCTACTGCTGGGAGCCTCTTTACAATGGCCCGGCGGCGGGCCATGCGCGAGACCCCGATGGCCAAGGCTCCGGTGACTACTGCTGGTAGGGATTCCGGTACTGCTGCCACCGCCAGGGAAACACCCCAGATGAACATTTCAAGCCACGGATAACCTTGCATTACTCCGATAAGGGCGGCCAAGGCCGCCACTGCCAGAGAAAGTCCCCCCAGCCAGCGACCAACCGTGCTGATGCGTCTTTCAAGCGGCGTGGCCTCGGTCTCTACAGATTCGAGCATCTGGGCGATGCGACCGAATTCCGTTTCTTTTCCCGTGGCCACGACCACCGCCAGTCCCCGTCCGTAGATGACCGTGGTCCCGGCAAAGACCATGTTCACCCTTTCAGGCACCGGGGTGTCTGCGGGAAGAATCTGACGGGCGTCCTTTTCAACGGCTACAGATTCTCCGGTGAGGGGGGACTCGTCTACCTTGAGGTTCACGCTTTCGATCAGGCGTGCATCTGCGGCTACCTTGTCTCCTGCGGCCAGCACCAGGATGTCTCCTGGAACGACCTCCCGGGCAGCAAGGCGCCTTTTCTTTCCTTCCCTGATCACGGTGGCCTCTGGGGCGGCAAGCTCCTTCAAGGCGGCCAGCGCCTGATCTGCCTTCCATTCTTGTACGAAACCCAAGACCGCACAGGCCAGTACGATCAGGAGGATGACCACGGCCTCCAGGGCATCTCCTACGAAGAAGGAGATGCCAGCGGCGATGAGGAGGATCAAAATAAGGAGATTGGCAAACTGCTTAAGAAAGAGTTTGAGGGGGGAGTCCTTTCTTGCTGCTTCGAGTTCGTTGGGGCCAAAAAGAGAAAGACGCCTTCGGGCTTCTTCTTCCGTGAGCCCCTTGAGACTTGAACCCAAGGCTTCCAGGACTTTTTCCTTGGGTAGGGCAGGGGAATTGTGCTTGACCTCTTTGATTGTGGAAGTCATAGGGGTTGCCGTGAGCAGAACTTATAACACGTCTCGGTTCAACTGACCATTAAATTCGAGAAATATCCCAGGTCTTCGATCATCTGGCGGTCGTGAGCCAGGAGACGCCCCCTGGTAGTCAGGTAATGGCCCACCATCAAGGCGTTGGCGGGCAGGAGGGCCAGGGCCTGAAGGTCTCTGAGGTTGTATTCCCGGCCACCGCAGAGCCGAATCTCGGTGTGGGGGAGAAGGAAACGAAGCACACAGAGGATGGCCAGACACTTGAGAGGTGATAAATGGCGCGCCCCTTCGAGGGGGGTCCCGGGAATGGGATGCAGAAAGTTCACAGGCACAGAATCCGGCGCCAAAGCCACCAAGGTATGGGCCAATTCGAGGATCTCAGTGGCCCGCTCTCCCAGACCAAAGATTCCACCGCAGCAAAGGGAAAGCCCCACTTCCTTAACCTTTTCGGCGGTGCGCAGACGGTCACGCCAGGACTGGGTGGAGCAAATCCTGGGATAGAAGCTCTCGGCAGTTTCCAGGTTGTGGTGATAGCGGGAAAGCCCGGCCTCTTTCAGGGCTTCGAGCTCGGCCAGCCCTAATTGACCAAGGGAGGCGCAGAGTTTGAGCTGAGGCCATCGATCCTTCATCTCCGCAAGGAGATTAAGAAGACGATTGAATTCCGATTTTGATAGCTTGATGCCGCTTGTCACCAAACTGAAACGATCTATTCCGTTTTGAACCGCTTCCTGCGCGGCGGCCAGGATCTTTTCTTTCGAGAGCAAAGGATAGACCGGAGCTTTGGTGCGGTATTTGACCGATTGAGCGCAAAAGGCACAATCAGAAGGACAGCGTCCGCTCTTGGCGTTCAGGATGGCACAGGTCTCAACCCTGCGACCAAAGTGGGCCTCCCGCAAGCGCCGGGCTTCCTCCAGATAAGGCCAGACGGAAAGTCTTCCCTCAAGGAGCGCTTTCAACTCTTCGTAAGGGATCATTTCTTGCGGCGCCGGCCCTTTTTGGCCTTTTTGGGCAAGAGTGCCACCTCGAGGATTTGATCCATGTGGCGCACCGGGATGAACTCGATCTTGCGGCGCATGGGTTTGGGGATCTCCTGCAGGTCCTTGACGTTTTTCTCCGGGATGATGACGCGCGTGATGCCCTTTCGCAGGGCAGCTAAGGCCTTCTCTTTGATGCCACCCACTGGCAGGACTTTACCTCGGAGGGTGATCTCCCCGGTCATGGCCACGTCTTTGGAGACCGGGATCTCAGCCAGGGCAGAGATCATGGCAGTGGCCATGGTGACCCCTGCCGAGGGTCCGTCTTTGGGAATGGCCCCAGCGGGTACGTGTACGTGGATATCGAACTTTTCGTAAAAATCCGACGGGATGCCAAACTCCTTGGCCCGGGAACGGGTGTAAGAGAGAGCGGCCTGGGCTGATTCCCGCATGATCTCACCCAGATGACCCGTGAGAATGAGGTTGCCTTTGCCTTCCATCACCAAAGCTTCCACGTAAAGCACCTCACCTCCGGTCTCCGTCCAGGCGAGTCCGGTGGCCACCCCGACCTCGTCTTCTTCCTGTTCAAGCTCTGGTACGTAAAGGGGAACTCCCAGGTATTTGTGTAGATTTTTGCGAGAGACGAGAAAGGGACCCTTTTCTCCTTCCGCCAGCTTCTTGGCCACCTTTCGACAAATGGCAGCGATCTTGCGCTCAAGTTCCCGCAGGCCGGCTTCTTCGGTGTATTCGTTGATGATCTTGAGGATGGTTTCGTCGGAGATCTTGAGATCCTTTGGGGAAAGACCGTGTTCTTTGATCTGACGAGGAAGGAGATAGCGCTTGGCAATGACTAGTTTTTCTTCGGCGGTGTAGCCGGAAAGATAGATGATCTCCATGCGATCTTTGAGAGCCGGAGGGATGGGATCCGTCAGATTGGCCGTAGCAATAAACATCACCCTGGAAAGATCAAAGGGCACTCCGAGATAGTGATCCACGAAGGAATGATTCTGTTCCGGGTCGAGCACCTCAAGCAGAGCAGCTGCGGGATCTCCTTGGAAATCAGCACAGAGCTTATCGATTTCATCAATCATGAAGACCGGGTTATTGGTACCAGCTTGTTTGAGACCCTGGATGATGCGTCCTGGCATGGCCCCGATGTAGGTGCGCCGGTGACCCCGGATCTCGGCTTCGTCTCGCACGCCTCCTAAAGAGATGCGCACGAACTTGCGTCCCAGCGCCCGGGCGATGGAGCGCCCGAGGGAGGTCTTCCCCACTCCTGGTGGTCCCACGAAACACAGGATGGGCCCTTTGGCCTTGGGATTCAGCTTCCGCACGGCCAGATACTCGAGGATGCGCTCTTTGACTTTTTCGAGATCGTAGTGGTCTTCGTCAAGTACCTTATGGGCCTCTCTGAGGTCGAGTTTGTCACGAGTCTGTTTGCGCCAGGGCAACTCGATGAGCCAATCGAGATAGGTACGAATGATGGCGGCTTCAGCAGAATCAGGGTGCATCATCTCCAGGCGTCGGAGTTGTTTGAGGGCCTCCTTCTCGACCTCTTTAGGCATGCGAGCCTTGGCAATCTTTTGGCGAAATTCCTCGATCTCCTGGGCGTGTTCGTCCACCTCTCCTAATTCGCGCTTGATGGCTCGCAGCTGCTCGCGCAGGAAGTACTCGCGCTGGGTGCGGCTCATCTCCTCCTGGGCCTCGGTCTGGATCTTGGCCTGGACCGTAGCCACTTCAAGTTCCCTCAGCAGGAAACGGTGAAGTTTTCGAAGTCTTTCAACGGGATCGAAGGTTTCGAGGATCTCCTGGGCTTCTGCGATCTTGAAACGCATATGAGAGGCCACCATGTCTGCCAAACGTCCCGGTTCTTCGACTCCCTCCAGCACGGAAGTGAATTCCGGAGTGAGTTGGCCGCGGAGGGCAAAGACCTTTTCTGCGATCTCTTTGACCGAACGCATCAAGGCCTCAGTCTCAACGTCGATCCCCTCCGGCTCCTCCTCGCGCACTGGTTCGTGGCGTACCAGGAAAAAGGGTTTTTGTTGCCGGAATTCCGTAGCTACTGTACGAGCCAGGGCCTGTACCAGTACTTTGAGGCGGCCATCAGGCAGCTTTAAGGTACGCATGATGATGGCCACCACACCTACGTGGTAGAGGTCCTCTGGACGGGGATCTTCGGTTTCCGGGTCTTTCTGGGTGAGGAGGACCAGGAGGCGTTCGCTGTTCAGGGCTTCATCTATGGCAGCCAGAGAGGTCTCCCGCCCTACGTAAAGGGGGATGACCATGGTGGGGAAGAGGACCACGTCCCTGATAGCCATGCAGGGCAGGACTTCTGGAATTTCGATGGTCTCCTCTTCGGAGAGGTCGCCCATGGTAACAGTGCTTTCTTCGAATTCCATCTTCCCTCCTGTGCGTGAAGTATCCAGCGCGGCCTCCAAGCATAAACCTATCAGGTCCGTTCCTCAAAGAGGAGACGGCGGAGATGGAGGCGGGCCGGACGTGTCAGCTCGTAATAGGTATGATTCATGTGTTTAGGGCGGCGGAGGCCTTTCTTTTTGAGAAAGCGACCTTCCACCCGTTCAAGGAAACCCATATTTTCAAGTTCACGCAACCGCCTCATGGTCTCACCCAATTCGAGCCGAAGACGCCTTGAAAGGAACTTGGCACAATCCGGGGCCGTAGCAAAGAGATCCTTCAAGATGCGCCAATCTTCTTCTTCTAGCACTCCCCAAGGCAGTTTCTCCATGCTACAGGACCTGTCTTCGCCTGTTTGTCTGACCTTCTAATTTAAAACTTCCCTTTATTACTGACGAGTATCCTTGACAGTGGAAATTTCCAATTGCTAAAAGGGGATTAAAGCTTATCTTTACTTTAGTGCCCAGTAATATTACGGAGAGAAATGGAAGGTCCTGTTCCGGTAAACAAATTTTTCCCACCTTTTGCCCTTCCACAGGAAATAACAAGCCTACCGTCATTGGTCGGAGGCATTCAAACCCAAACGGACGAGGAGGAGTGTCACCATGTCTAACGAACCCCTTATTTTGTGGTTCAACGAAATCTCTATCAAGGATGTTCCCCTGGTAGGTGGGAAGAACGCGTCTCTTGGGGAAATGTTCCGCAACCTGACCCCTAAAGGGGTCAAAATCCCAGACGGTTTTGCCGTCACCGCCGCTGCCTATCGATATTTCATCAGGGAGAACCATCTCGACGACCAGATTCGTGAAATCCTCTCAGGCCTTGATACGCACAACATCAAAGATCTTCAGACCCGCGGGCGCAAAGTACGCAACCTCATTCTCAAGGCCGAGATGCCAGAGCAACTGGCCGAGGAGATACGGCAAGCCTATACTGAACTCTCCAAGCGTTACAACCAAGAAGCGGTGGATGTAGCTGTGCGCTCTTCGGCCACCGCAGAAGACCTTCCAGATGCTTCCTTTGCCGGGCAACAGGAAACCTATCTTAACATCCAGGGGGCAGACAACGTCATAGAGGCTGTCAAGCGCTGTTTTGCCTCTCTCTTTACGGATCGTGCCATCTCCTATCGGCAAGACAAGGGTTTTGACCACTTCAACGTCTATCTCTCGGTAGCCGTCCAAAAGATGGTCCGAAGTGATGCGGCTTCCTCAGGGGTCATGTTCACTCTTGATACCGAAAGTGGTTTTCGTGATGTCGTTTACATCACCGGGGCCTGGGGGCTTGGTGAGAACGTGGTCCAGGGGGCGGTCAATCCCGACGAGTTCTATGTCTTTAAGCCCACCCTCAAGCAGGGCTATCGGCCCATTCTTTCGAAGAAACTCGGGTCCAAAGAACTCCGCATGGTCTATGGCAAGAGTCCCAAGTGCCCAGTGCGCAACACCAAGACCCCCAAAAAACTCCGACAACAGTTCTGTCTTACCGACGATGAGATCCTAAAGCTGGCAGAGTGGGCCATCATTATCGAGGAACACTACGGTCGTCCCATGGACATCGAATGGGCCAAAGACGGAGATGGGAAGGAAGTGGGCACCGGAGAGCTCTTCATCGTTCAGGCCCGTCCAGAAACGGTCCACGGGGCCAAAAAAGAACAATATTACGAGATTTACAAGTTAAAGGGCCAGGGCAAGGTGCTCACCACAGGCAAGGCTGTGGGAAGCAAGATCGGACAAGGCAAGGCCCGTGTCATCGAGGACGTCTCCAAGATTCAGGAATTCAAGGAGGGAGAGGTCCTAGTGACGGACATGACCGATCCGGACTGGGAACCCATCATGAAGATTGCAGCTGCCATCGTGACCAATCGCGGCGGGCGCACCTGTCACGCGGCCATTGTTTCCCGGGAACTCGGTATCCCTTGTATCGTGGGGACGGATAACGCCACCGAGGTGATAAAGACCGGGATGGAGGTCACGGTAGATTGTTCACAAGGCGAAGAGGGCTACGTCTATGAAGGGTTGGTGCCCTTCGAGGTAGAACGTATCGATTTGGCCAAGGTTCCGAAGACCAGGACCAAGATCATGATGAACGTGGGTATCCCGGAGCAGGCCTTTGCCCAGGGCCAGCTTCCCAACGACGGTGTGGGGCTGGCACGACTGGAGTTCATCATTGGGTCCCACATCGCCATCCATCCTCTGGCCCTCTTGAACTATGCGGAGCTAAAGAAGAAGGCCCGTCGTGATTCCAAGATTCGCGAGGTGGTGAAGATCATCGATGAAAAGACCCCGATGTACGAGAACAAGGCCGAATTTTACGTGGACAAGCTGGCTCAGGGGATCGCCATGATCGCGGCGGCTTTCTATCCTAAAGACGTCATCGTGCGTCTTTCGGATTTCAAGAGCAATGAATACGCCGGTCTTACCGGTGGCTATCTTTACGAGCCTGTGGAACACAATCCCATGATCGGCTGGCGTGGGGCTTCGCGCTATTACGATCCGCGCTTCGAACCGGCCTTTGCCCTGGAATGTCAGGCTCTTAAGAAAGTGCGAGATGAAATGGGGCTTACCAACGTGAAGGTAATGGTGCCCTTCTGCCGGACGGTGGAAGAGGGCAAGAAGGTTATCCAGGTCATGGAAAAGTACGGTCTCAAACAGGGCGAAAACGGGCTCGAGATATACGTCATGTGTGAGATCCCGAGCAACGTGGTTCTAGCCGAGGAGTTTGCCAAGGTCTTCGACGGCTTCTCTATTGGTTCAAATGACCTTACTCAGCTCACCCTAGGTCTTGACCGAGACTCAGAGCTGGTGGCCCATATCTATGACGAACGCAATCCAGCGGTAAAGAAACTCATCCGGGAAGTCATCCAGGAGGCGAAAAAGGCCAGACGCAAAATCGGGATCTGCGGTCAGGCACCAAGTGACTTTCCCGATTTTGCCGCCTTTCTGGTGGAGTGCGGCATCGATTCCATGAGCCTTACCCCCGACACCGTAGTCAAAACCAGACTGTTGGTAGCAGAGAAAGAAAAGGAACTCGGGATCGAGCCCGAAGAAGGTTAGTTGCCAATTGATGGAAGAAGGGAGGCCCTCTACAGGAGGGTCTCCCTTATTTTCCGGTCAATCCCCTGAGGTGGGTCTCGTAGGCGGCCACGAGAGAGGGTAGGTGGTAACCTCCCTCGAGCACCGAGATCACCGGGGCTTCCAAAGCAAGGCTCCATCTCCGCACAACAGCGCTCAGCTGACCAAAGCCAGCGGTGGAAAGATTGAGAAAGGAAAAGTCGTCTTCCCGATGGGCGTCGAACCCGCAGGCCAGCAAGATGCCCTGCGGGGCAAAGGCCTTGACCTGAGGTTCAACCACTTCGGTCAAGAGCTTGAGGAAGAGCTGGTCTCCACTTTCCAGAGGCAAGGGAAGGTTAAGGTTGTAACCCCGCCCGGCTCCTTTTCCCTTTTCTTCTGGCCAGCCCGTGCCCGGAAAGCTCCGGGCTGGATGTTCGTGAAGACTCACGTAGAAGACCTCCGGGTCCTCGTAGAAGGCCTCCTGCAGGCCATTGCCATGGTGGGCGTCCCAGTCCAAGATCAGGATGCGGCGTCCATAGTTTTTTTGCCAGTAGCGGGCCCCGATGGCCACGTTGTTGAGGAGACAGAAACCCATGGCCTTTCCCCGGCAGGCATGGTGACCCGGTGGACGGACCGGGCAGAAGACGAAGGATCTTCCTCTATTTTCAATCAGTTCTACGGCCTCGAGTACCGCCCCGGCAGCCAAACGTGCCACCTCGAACGAATCGAAGGAAATCTGGTTATCAGGGCCATCAATGGAAGAAAGACCCCTCAGGCAAGCCTCCTCCAGCCGTAGAAGATATTCCTCCTCGTGGATCAAAAGAAGGTGTTCGAAAGAGGCGGGTCTGGGTTCTAAGATTTCTAGGTCTGGCCTCAAAGAGCCAGAAGAGAGGAAGCGGATGATGGCTTCGACCCTCAAGGGGCTTTCCGGATGGTTCCCGAAGAGGCCGTGTTTTTTGAAATCCGGAGTGTAAACCAGGGGGATTTTCTCCATAGCCTTATTTTACCAGCTCCAAATTTTCTCTTCTCCTTGGTTGCCTTAAATGGGCTTTAAGTGTTAAATAGCGGGCAAAACTCACGCCCGGTCTCGGGGGTGGCGGGGTGTCCGTTTGTCTACGGATGGCCACTCCCAGGGCGGAGGAAAAACCCATGTAAGGAGGTCGTCTCATGTCCAGACTTACCATGAAACAACTCTTAGAAGCAGGGGTTCACTTTGGGCATCAGACCCGGCGTTGGAATCCCAAAATGAAACCCTTCATCTTTGGCGAAAGAAACGGCATTCACATTATCGATCTTCAACAAACCGTTAAATTGTTCGATGTAGCTTACGATTTTATCGTTGATACCGTGGCCAATGGTGGAAAGATTCTCTTTGTTGGTACCAAGCGCCAGGCCCAGGATACCATCAAGGAAGAGGCAGAGCGGTGCCAGATGTATTATGTGAACCATCGCTGGCTCGGTGGCACATTGACGAATTTCAAGACCATCAGGCGCAGTGTGGAAAAGCTCCGGAAGCTTGAGAGCTGGTTTGAAGATGGCACTATTGAACGTTTTCCCAAGAAAGAAAGGCTCAAACTGGAACGCTTGAAGCAGAAACTTGAGCGCAACCTGGGTGGTATAAAGGAGATGGAAGAACTGCCCCAGGCCATCTATATTGTTGATCCCAAGAAAGAACACATCGCCGTTTTGGAGGCCCGCAAACTGGGTATCCCCATCGTGGCCATCGTGGACACAAATTGCGATCCTGATCTCATCGACTACATCATTCCTGGCAATGACGACGCCATTCGGGCTATCAAACTTCTTACAAGCAAGATAGCCGACGCCTGCCTGGAGGGTCTGTCGCTTTACGAAGAGCGTCTCCAGGCTGAAACAGACAAGGCCATTGAAGAAGAAATGATGGAAGCTGCTGAAGAAGCTTCAGCCGAAGAGATCGCCGAAAAGATCGTAGAAGAAGCCGTGGCAGAGGCGGGAGAAAGTTCCGGGGCGGAGTCTGAGGAAGCCCCAAAAGCAGAGGCTTAGAAAAAGAGTCTCGGCAGAGGTTTTGGATATCATTCGAAAAGGAGGGAGTGAACGATGGCGGAAATCACCATGGAGATGATCAAAAAGCTGCGGGAGAAGACAGCGGCCGGGATGATGGATTGTAAGAAGGCCCTGGAGGAAGCCGGTGGTGACATGGAAAAGGCGGTAGATATTCTCCGCCAGAAGGGTTTGGCCGTGGCGGCCAAACGAGCTGGTAAGGCGACCAAAGAGGGCGTGGTGGCGGCCTATATTCACGCCAACAAGAAGTTGGGGGCCATGGTCGAGGTCAACTGTGAGACCGATTTCGTGGCCCGTACGGAAGAGTTCCAACAGTTCGCCTATGAGCTTGCCATGCATATCGCTGCTGCCAATCCGTTGTGCGTCTCCCGGGAAGATATGCCCGAGGAGGTACTGAATCGCGAAAAAGAAATCTACGTGGCTCAGGCCAAAGAGAGCGGGAAACCAGAACACGTGATCGAAAAGATTGTCCAAGGGAAGCTTGAAAAGTTTTTCAAGGAAAGCGTGCTTTTGGAACAGCCCTACGTAAAAAATCCAGATCTTACCATCCAGGACCTCCTCAACGAACTCATGACCAAAACAGGAGAGCGCATTCAGATTCGGCGCTTTACGCGTTACGTCGTTGGGGAGGAGGCTTAGATGGCCGAAGACGTCCCGCGATATCGTCGCATCCTGTTAAAACTCTCCGGGGAGGCCCTCATGGGGAGGGCCTCTTACGGTATAGAACCCGATGTTCTCAAAGAGTTGGTGGAAGAGTTCCATACCCTCCATGGTCTGGGGGTAGAAACCGCAGTTGTTATCGGTGGTGGAAATATCTTTCGGGGTGTTTCCCGTGTGGCTGAAGGGTTTGACCGGGTTCGGGCGGATTATATGGGGATGCTGGCCACGGTGATCAACGCCCTGGCCCTAGAGGACGCCCTGCGTGGAGCCGGTCTTCCGGCCCAGACCATGTCGGCCCTGGAAGTGCAAGGGGTGGTGGAGCCGTACGTGAGAGAACGGGCCCTTGAGGCCCTGTCAGCCAAGAAGATCGTCATCTTCGCTGCTGGTACGGGAAATCCGTTTTTTACCACCGATACCGCCGCGACCTTGCGGGCCCTTGAGATCAAGGCCGATGTCCTTTTCAAAGCCACCAAAGTCGATGGAGTCTACTCCGCAGACCCGATGAAAGATCCTTCGGCCAAAAAATTTGATCATCTTACCTACGACGAGGTCCTGGAAAAGGACCTCCGAGTAATGGATCTTACGGCCATTTCTCTGGCCAGAGACCACAATCTTCCCATTTTGGTCTTCAACATGCGCAAACCAGGCAACATCCTTAAGGCCGTTTCTGGGGAGAAGGTGGGCACGCTCGTAGGAGGTGGGCAGCCATGATCAAGGAACTTTTGGATGATGCCAAAAGACGCATGGACAAATCTGTCAAGACCTTTCAGGCTGAGATAGCCAAGGTGCGTACCGGCCGGGCCTCAGTAGCCTTGGTGGATAGCATCAAGGTTGATTATTATGGAACCACCATGCCCCTCAATCAAATGGCCACCATCACCGTGGCAGATGCTAGACTCATCGTCATCCAACCCTGGGATCCTTCTGCCATCGGAGCCATTGAGAAGGCTATTCAGCGTTCGGACCTGGGACTTTCACCCACCAACGACGGAAAGGTAATCCGGATAGCGGTTCCTCCTCTTACGGAGGAGCGCCGCAAGGAACTGGTAAAGATGGTTCGCAAGATGGCTGAAGAGGCCCGAGTGGCGGTGCGTAACATCCGTCGTGACGTCCTCGACGACCTGAAAGAACTCAAAAAAGAGGGAGAGATTTCGGAGGACGATTTCTACCGGGCCCAAGACCAGCTTCAGAAGATTACCGACGAGCACATCGAAAAGATCGACGAAATTCTCGAGCATAAAGAAAAGGACATCATGACCATTTAAAGAGATGGATAGGAACAGGCTGGTAAAGATTCCGCGGCACGTGGCCATCATCATGGATGGCAACGGTCGATGGGCCAAAGCGCGGGGGCTGCCGCGCATCATGGGCCATCGGGAGGGAATGAAGTCCGTGCGGGCGGTGGTAGAGTGCGCCCGCAAGTTAGGCATCCAGGTCCTTACGCTCTACGCCTTTTCCAAAGAAAACTGGCAGCGTCCCAGGGAAGAAGTCTCCTTTCTCATGGGGCTTCTGGAGGAATACCTCCGACGAGAAGTCCAGGAACTCCACGAGAAAAACATCCAGATCCGAGCCATTGGAGAACTCGAGCTCTTGCCACGAAAGATTCTGGCCCTGCTCAAGGAATCCATCAAAAAGACGGCGGCCAACACCGGCATGGTGCTCAACTTGGCCTTGAGCTATAGTGGACGAGCGGAGATCACCCGGGCCGCTAAGCTCCTGGCCGAGGCCTGTCTGCGAGGAGATCTCAAGCCTGAGGAGATCAACGAAGAACTTTTCAGTCATTACCTCTACACCAATGATCTCCCTGATCCGGACCTTCTTATTCGAACCAGTGGAGAAATGAGACTCTCAAATTTTCTCCTTTATCAATGTGCTTACACCGAGCTTTATATCACACCGGTTCTTTGGCCTGATTTTCGAGAGGAAGAGTTTTTCGCCGCTTTAGAAGAATATCAGCGTCGGGAACGCCGTTTTGGCAAAATAAGTGAACAGCTGAACTGAAATGCACCGCGCCCGCGTCATCACCGCTGTCCTCCTTCTTCCGCTGGTTGTTGGACTCATCCTTTATGCCCCGAAGTTGGTCGTGTGGCTGGCGATCCTTTTGGCCACGGAAGTAGGCTGGTATGAATACGCCCGCATGACAAGGCTCCCTCCGGATCTCTTTATGGCCGGGGTTTTCTGTTTGCTTTTTTTCCTGATAGCCCTTTACGCTCAGCCGGTCCTTTTCCTCTTGGCCCTCTGGCTCTCGCTTCTTCTCCTTACCCTTTATTTCCTTCCCAGGTTCGTGGGTTACGAATTCATCGTCCTCTTTGGTTTTGCCCTGGCGGGTGTGGTTTACTTGGGGATTTCTTTTGGACACCTTTTTCTGGTCTTCACTCTCAAAGAGGGCCGTCTCTGGCTCTTGATCCTGATGGCGGTGGTTTTTGGTACGGACACCGGGGCCTACTACACGGGACGGGCCCTGGGAAGGAGATCCCTGGCCCCCAGGGTTAGTCCCAAGAAGACCTGGGAGGGCACGATCGGGGGCACTCTTCTGGGATCCGGGCTTGGAGGGCTTCTGGCCTATTTCTTCTTCGGCCTTGCCTCTTTGAAATGGCTCTTGCCCTTTTTCTTCTTGGTCTCGGTGGCAGGACAGATCGGTGACCTTTTGGAATCCATGATCAAAAGGGCCTGTCGTGTCAAAGACTCAGGTCAGATCCTTCCGGGACACGGTGGTTTGCTTGATCGGGTAGACGCCCTGGTCTTTGCGGCCCCCTTTTTTTACTGGGGGCTTTCTTTCCTCAAAAATTGGCTGCCTTTTTTCTAGAAAAGGGGTAATTTAAGCCCGATGAAAGGGCCACGAAAGATAGCCATCCTGGGCTCAACGGGTTCCATTGGCCGCAACACCTTGGATGTGGTTTCCCGTTTTCCGGATCGCTTTCAGGTAGTGGCCCTGGCAGCAGGGGAAAATATCTCTCTTCTTCTCGAACAGACCAGGCGCTTTAGGCCCAAACTCATCTCCTGTAAAAACGAAGCCCTGGCCGCTCGTCTCAAGCCAGAACTCCCTCCAGGCGTGGAGCTTCTCTCCGGCAGAGAAGGGGCTTTTGCCGTGGCTACACATCCCGAAGCCGAATTGGTGGTCTCGGCCATGGTAGGAGCCGTGGGGCTTTTACCCACCTATGAAGCCATTAAAGCTGGCAAGACCTTGGCTCTGGCCAACAAAGAGACTTTGGTCATGGCAGGGCCTCTGGTGATGGCAGAAGCCCGGGCTCGGGGGGTGGAGATCCTGCCGGTGGACAGTGAACATTCTGCCATTTTTCAGTGTCTTTCAGCTGGCAAACGCGAAGAGGTGGATCGTCTCATTCTCACTGCCTCTGGCGGACCTTTTCGTACCAAATCCAGCGAAGAACTACGGCGAGTAACTCCCAAGCAGGCCCTGAAACACCCCAACTGGGAGATGGGGGCTAAGATCACTATAGACTCCGCCACCCTGATGAACAAAGGACTTGAAGTGATCGAAGCCCATTTCCTCTTTGAGGTCCCTGCCGAGAAGATCAAGGTCAAGATCCACCCCCAGAGTATCGTCCATTCCCTGGTCGAATTTGTGGATGGTTCGGTGATAGCCCAGTTGGGTATCCCTGACATGCGCATTCCCATTGCCTACGCCCTGGCTTATCCTGAAAGGTTGCCCCTTGATCTCCCACGCCTGGATCTGGTTTCAGCCTCTCCCCTCACCTTTGAAGAGCCTGATCTCCGACGTTTTCCGTGCTTGCGTCTGGCGTACGAAGCCCTGGAAATGGGAGGGACAGCCCCGACGGTGCTCAATGCCGCTAACGAAGTGGCGGTAGAGGCCTTTCTGAACGGGCGCTTGCGTTTTGATCAGATCCCTTTGCTTGTGGAAAAAGTCCTTCAAGAAGTTGCAGTTTCTCCAGGGAACTCATTGGAAGAAGTGCTGGAGGCCGATATACTCGCCAGGATCCAAGCCGAAAAGATTATCGATCAGCTGGAGGTTTGATGCATACCTTCTTGGCCGTTGTCGTTGTCCTGGGTGTCCTCATTTTTTTCCATGAATTGGGACATTTCCTGATGGCCCGCCTTTTGGGGGTGCGGGTCCTCAAATTTTCTCTGGGTTTTGGTCCCAAGCTCTTTGGTTTCGTGCGGGATGGCACGGAATATTGCCTCTCAGCCATACCTCTTGGAGGCTATGTAAAACTCTTAGGCGAAAGCCCTGCAGAACCTGTCTCGCCAGAAGATCTTCCGGCCTCGTTTTCACATCGTCCTCTGGGTCAGCGGGCCCTGATCGTGGTGGCTGGTCCCCTGGCCAATTTTGTCCTAGCCTGGGTCTTCTTTGCCCTGGTCTTTACCTTTCAGGGAAAGCCCGTCTACCTTCCTCAGGTGGGTAAGGTCTTGCCGGAGACGCCGGCGGCGGAAGCCGGTCTTAAACCTGGAGATTTGATCGTGGCGGTAAACGGTAAACCCATCTCCAGCTGGCAGGAGTTAAATGAGGTGGTACGAAAAAGTGAGGGGCATCCCCTTGAACTACGGGTGAAAAGAGGGGAACAGGAGATCACCCTGGTGGTTACCCCCAAGGTGCGAGAGGTGAAAAATATCTTCGGTGAAACAATCCGCGTTCCCATGATAGGCATCGTTTCGGCGGGCAAGGCCCGTTTCGAACGCGTGCCCCCTGCCAAAGCCTTGCTAGAGGCAGCTCTCATGCTCTTCCTCATGATTAAGCTCACCTTGGTCTCCATTGTTAAGCTCATCGAACGCGTGCTGCCCCTCTCCACCCTTGGAGGTCCCATCTTCATAGCCAAACTAGCGGGAGAACAAGCTGAGGCCGGCCTCTGGCCCTTGGTTTCTTTTATGGCCGTCCTTTCCGTAAACTTAGGGGTGTTGAACCTGCTGCCCATCCCGATGCTAGATGGAGGCCATTTAGCCCTCTACGCCGTGGAGGCCATTCGGGGCAAACCCCTTTCTCCGCGGACCAAGGAATATGCTCAGAAAATAGGGCTGGCCATCCTTCTTTTTCTGATGGTGGTGGTCTTTTACAACGATATCCTTCGGCTGATAAGAGGAGGTTAAATGGCCTCCTGCCTTGACTCACGGGCTTGATGAGGATTGAGCCTTTCAGCAAAGAACCGGGCAGCCTTTTCCTGGCAGAAATTGGTGGCCCGATCTGCCAAGGCATTCAGGGTCTTTCGGAGTTCATTATCTGGATCAAGGCCGAGGGAACCCAGTAGATTGGCAGGCTGACGCGTCAGGAACCCAACCGGCTCACAGACCTTGCGGGCGTAAAGACTTGGTGGAGCTCCTTGCCGGTAGAGATCCAAGAGGTCAAGGGAGGTAAGGACCACCATAACCAGGAAAGCCAAGCCTGTCACTATAACCCCGATGGTCAAAAGATCTTCTAGCTCCATGGGGCCCTCTTCGGAGAAGGGGCGGGAACCCGCCCCTTCTTATTCGGCGATCTCTCCTTCACCTGTTCCTGGAGCCTTGGCCTCGGGTTCACCCACGTCTTCGAAACGATCCTTAAGTTTTTCGAGTACTTTGGGCAAGGTAGTGTATTCCATTTCTTCTGGCGGAAGCCGGTGCGGTTCGAAAATACCCTGGCGTCGCAGCTGATTAGCCAGGATGGCGCACCGGTTACGAGCGTCGTCAAAGGCTGGATCGTCGAAGAGATCATTGGGACCGATGAGCTTGCCCTCACAGAGCTGGTAGCCCGCAGCGATTACACGAGGTGGACCATCAAAGCGGGTAGGTTTGGCCGCCTTAAAAGAGACCGGCATGAGCGGACCAGTATGGGAGCCCCGCATCCAGCCCTCTACGAGCCATGGACGGGCGAAGGGTTCGAGGACTTCGCCAACTGCCGGAAAGCCACTTTGAGCTCGCACAATAAGTACCGGGTCATCTTTGCCCACGTAGCGTCCGGCCATAAGCGAAAGCTTTTGTGTAGAAGCTGCTGCGGCGATCTCTCCGTCCCGATTGCGATAGACGGCCCGTACTACGTAGCGGCTGGTGGCTCCAATGAAGACCAGAAGGTCGTAAAGCTCCCGCGGGGTCTCGAGCTTTACCACCTTCCCGGAGTAGACATCCATCACTTCAAAGGTGAAACCATCGTGCATGGAAGGGTCAATCACCAGACCCGCGGTGTTCATGGGGTCGGCAAACATTTCGTAGAGCGGAAGGTTCCAGGCACTGGGAGAAGTCTTGTCCGCGAAGAAAACAATGACCGGCTCGCTTTTTCTTTCTTCAAATTCCATCTCCGCCACCCCGGGCCCCATGCCCTTGACGTTGCCGGAGAAAGCATCAGCCAGAAGATCTTGCCCAGCTCCATAAAGCTTGAGTTTCTTGGCCACTTCGGTCCCGGCTACGAAGGCCTCCCAGGCCAGCTTGTGAATGTCTTCGTTGTCCTTACCCTTGGTGTGGGTCATCACAATGGCGATATCATCTCCACAAGTGATAACTGAGGCGTCCAGTAGGAGCCCCTTCTCACAGCCTTCTTTGGCCATTTCCTCCACTTTGGCGACGACTTCGGGGTGCGTAGAGGAATGCCCTACGTAGCCACCGATGTCCGCCTTAATCACCGACAAGGTCAGTTTCATACCACACCCCCTCTAAACGAGATTTGTCTCTTGAGATTTGTAATTATCCCCGCTAGCAAAAGCAAGTCTGAAGTTTAGGAGGCCAGAGGAAAGAGGATGGTAAAACGGGTTCCCTTCCGGGGTTTGGACTCCACCAGCAAGGCCCCGTGGTGGGCTCGCACGATCCCTAGGACACTGGCTAGTCCAAGCCCGCGGCCGAACTCTTTGGTGGAAAAAAAGGGGTCAAAAATCTGGTGGATTTTCTCCTCTGGAATTCCGGGTCCGGTGTCCTCTACGCTGAGTGCTACGTAGCGACCCTCTGGCAGATCATAGCCCACGATGGCCCGGGCAAGATCCAGGCGATTGACTTCTATCAAGGCCGTTTGAATGCGCACCTCTCCTCCGTTTTCAAGGGCCTCTATGGCGTTTTTCACCAGGTTGAGGACGGCTTGTTCGATCTTGGAGGGGTCTCCTACGATTTTGGGAAGCTCAGAGGCCAGCTCAAAGACCAACTTTACTTCAGGGGGAGGCAATTCTTCCAACATAGGTTGCTGATGTTTCAGGAGCTGGTTCAGGTCGAGGGCGGTTTCCTCGCTGATCTGATGCCCGGAGAAAGTGAGCATTTGCTGGACCAAGTTTTGGGCCCTTTCGCAGGCCTCTATGATAATCGTGAGGTCCCGTTTGGCCCCCGGGATATGGCTTACCTTTTGGTTTAAAAGCTGGGCTCGGCCCAGAATAATGGTCAGGAGATTGTTAAAATCGTGAGCTACGGCTCCGGTCAAGATGGCAAGACTCTCCAATCGACGAGCCTGTTCCAGGCTGCGTTCGAGCTGTTTGGTGCGTTGTTCGGCCTCTTTCTGGGCGGTGATGTCTTCTACGATCCAGATGCGTCCGCGGTTTTCCAGCCGCCGACCAAGGGCCCGCAAGGGAAAAAGGGAACCGTCTTTTCTCCTCTGGAGGATTTCGGTCTCAAAGGAGCCCTTTTCCGAGATGGCGGCCAGCATCCTTTCCATAAAATGATTCCAGGTCTCTTTATCCGGAAAGAGGAATTCACCCCGTTTGCCGATGACCTCTTCGGGGCGATAACCATAGATTTCACAAAACTTGCGGTTCACCTCGAAGATGCGACCCTCTGGCGAAACAAAGATGACCCCAAGAGGAAGCCCGTCGAGCAGGGTGCGAAGCCGGTTGGCGTATTCCTTAATCTTGAGATGAGTGCGTTTGAGAGGAGTGATGTCATGACCAATGACCAGGAGCCCCTGTAGTTCTCCGTCTCGATAGACTGGGATCTTCACCACGTCATAGATGCGGACCTCACCGTTGAGAGGGACCTCTTCCAGGCTGCGAGAGAGTCCTTTTTTCTTGAGGGCCATTTGATCCGTAAGATGGCAGTATTGAAATACCTCACGAAATTCCGGGTGTCGTTCTGCTAGTTCGAGGTCTGTTCGTCCCTGCCATTCGTCTTCGGCCAGGCCAAAGGTGCGAAGGGTGGATCGATTGGCCATCTTCCAGCGGAGATTGCGATCCTTAAAGACGATGATGTCAGGATAGGCGTTTAGAAGACTTTGTAAGATCGTCTCTTTTTCAAACAGATCTTCTCTCAACTGATGGACTTCGCTCAGATCAAGCACAAGATGGAGGGCCCCTATCAGCTGACCTTTACTGTAAAGGGGGACGGCGCAGATTTTGAGCTTCTTTCCCCTGATGATTTCGTTAAGGCACTTGGATTGGGGTTTGGGAGAAGAAATGATTTGGCGCACGAGGCAATCTTCTGGTGGGGCATTGCTCTCATGGAAGATCTCGTAACAGGGTCGCTCCAGAAGTTTTTCCTTTTCACATTCAAATAGTTTGATTACCTCTGGATTGACCCAGCGGATACGATATTCGGTGTCTATTAGCGCCAAGGCCCAGGGGGTTATTTCAAGAACTTCTTCGAAGTTTTCCTTCAGGGCCTGCCAGAGTTCTTTTCTTTTGGAATCCGGTGCTACCATCTTGCAAAGAGTATCGGGTTTCCAAGAAACGAAGTCAAATCAGCCAAAAGAACCAATAAAATGAGTTATTCCTCCACTTATGCGTTTCATGAGGCGATAAAGGGCCGAAAGAGGCTCAAAGATTTCCTTATGTTCTCTTAAATAGCCCAGATAATGTTCGGTGTGGTAGGTAGCTTCCTCACCAAAGTCTTTGGTCTCCGCCAGGCTCTCGAGCAGGGGAAAGATCCCTTTGAGGGTTTCCACCGCAGCTTCTACGTCCAGATGAAGGATGCGTTCGATGATCTCTTCTCGGCTCGTGCCACGTTGAGGGCTGAATTCTGGGATCTGAACGGCCAAGGTGAAGATGCGATAGATGAGGGCCAGGCGTACGGCGTGAAGTATCTCCAAGGCATCCCGTTCTTCGGGTTTGAGAAGTCCGGGTCCCGGTCTTCGGGCCAAGGCTTCCACAAGATCGAGATAATCGCGGTTGAAGGTGCGACCAACTTTGGCCAAATTGAGATGCTTGCTCACCTCTTCGAGATAGTCCGCCACCTCCCTCAGATCCGAAGCCCGTTCGGGGCAGGGTGGTCTAGCCGCCAGCTTTAGCCAAAAATTGGGATCGAGGATTTCTAGATAGCCGGAAAAGGCATAAAAGTCCGAAAGAGAGAGGGCATAACGGGCCAGAGAGACCAGGAGTCGGAAGCGTTCAGAATGTTCTTCCATGGCCAGGAATTGTTCGGGATTTCGTTTGATAGCGGCTCCCACCCCACCGATGGTGTTGGCCAGGAGCCCGAGCTGATGGAGGATAGCGTTGTGAGGGATGGCCCTGATCTGAGAGGCAGAGATAACCGGAGCCCGGGACTCCTCAAACTGACGTTTTACCGCCCGAGAGCCCGTAGGATAAAGAAAATGTCGACCATATTCCTGAAGGAGCACGGCATAATCCGGATCAGCCATGATTCGCTCGTTGAACTGCCGAATCAGGGCGAAGAATTCAAAGACATAGTCCCATTCCCGGTAGAAGGGATCCGGCTTGTCTTCGGGGGGAAGAAAGGTCTCTTCCAGAAGGCGGGCCACTACCGATAGAGAAAGATTGGGGTTTAAGAAATAGACATAGCCATCTCCGCCTTGAAAGGATACCTCTTCTTTTAGTTTTACGCCGGCTTCGCTCAACTCTCGTCGGCTGGCTGGAGACATGACGTAACGCAATCTTTCTCGGAAACTTCCGGGGTGGGCTCCACGTCCCAGGGATTCGCCGTGGGTATTGAACACGATGAGCTCAATGCCTTTAAGATCGTGTTTGGCCAACACTTTGGCCAGGCGGCGACGAAAGGTTTCAATGGCAAAGGCTGCGGCGGTTTGGCCTAGGTGGCGCCCCGCATCCGAGAAACCGGTCTGGACACAAAGTCGGCCTCTCCTCCGCACATATTCCTTGAAATAGGGGTTGGAGAGCATTTCATCTATGATGCGCACCCCTCGCGAAAGGGCCCGGGGGGTCTCGAAGAGCGGGGAGAGATCGATCCGGTCTTCAACGCCAAAGAGTTTGGCAAAATAAAGGGCCGCCACGGCCGTGAAGGAACTTTCCGTTTCAGCGATTAGAAAACGGATGGGGGTCTCGGCGTCTATATATTTCAGGATCTGGGTCACAAGCATAAAGAGCCTTTTGGCCGTGGTGCGTTCGGCAATGAGGGACCCGAAGTTGATGGTCACCGGTTTGACCTCTTCCAGAAGCCTGTTGACAGCTCGGAGGTAACTCTTTTTGCGACTCGGGTCCTCGGGGTCGGTTTCCAGACCGATGAGGCTTCGCATGGCATTGTGGATCTGTTTGGCGTTAAGGCGGACGTGGATGTGGGAGACACCAAGACCGTAGTTTTCTATCTCTGCTCGTAGGAGACAAAGTTTGCGAGTGAGAGCCGGGTAGGGGAGACTTTCATTGATAGCTTCTTCTATCAGGGCTAACAAGGGCCTCGGACTCACCAGCCTTTCTGCCTTGCCAGCATACATCTTTCGCGCGATCTGACGGAGGGTCTCAAGTCCTTCTTCGTCCCCGCGGAGCACAGCCCGAAAGGCGGCAATCTCTTCGTCGGTCCCTTTCAAAGCTTCGGAGAGAAGTTTCAGTAACAGGGCCAGGATCTCTCTCAGGGCCTCGGTTCCCGGTTCGATGGGGCAAAGATCTATGAGATTTTGGACACTTTCACGATAGCGCGAGAGGGCAATCTTTCTCTCTTCAAGACGAAAGGCAAAGGATTGCCCCCATTCGATGTCCTGGCGACCATCAAGATCATAACCTACCCAGGAGGCCAAGGTCACAAGACGTGGTCTCAGCTGGTACCATTCTTCGGGATATCTTTTCGCGGCGATCTTGAAGATTAAGTCGTAGAGTCTTGCCAGAGCTCGCTGCAGGTTGCTCAAGGCCTCAAGGGCCAGGCGATGTTCCTTCTCCAGGCTGATCCCCGGATCCGAAAGATGTTCCTGATAAAAGGCCTGGAGAATGAGCTCGCGTACCTGTTCTGGTGAGAGGGGAACCCCTGCCACGTTGCGTCCACTGGCCAGTTCTGAAAGTCCTCTCAGAAGCTCCTCTCTCAAGGCAAAAGTAGGATGGGCCGTAACCACGATGCCTATTACCGTGCGGGCCATTTGATTGGCATATTCCTCAAAGGACAACCCTTCTTCGGGCTGCAATAGATGTTCCAGGGATTTCAGATTCTCAAGGGGGTCAGTCTCTCCAACGTAGGCGTGGAGTCTCTCCGCCCGGGAGACGTAGCCTTCTACCGTTACGAACTGAACAAGCTGTTCCAATGCGGAGTAAGAAATATGGCCCTGTTCCAGGTCACGTGCCAATCTGGTGGCCAGCAGTAGGATGGGATTAGCAAAAGGATCTTCTTCTGAAAGAAGCCGCAAACGTTTTAATTGTTCTCGCAGTTCACGATAGAGGGAGAGCAGCGGTGTTTCTTCGGCGGGTCGAAAACAGGCCTCTTCCCACGGAACCAGGGGCCGCTTCAGGTTTTCTAAGGTCTCGCGCAAAATCTCTCTGAGGTTTAGATTCTCCATAGTTAGAGATGTTTACAGATATTCCTCTCTTTTGCCAAGAAAGGCCATGAATCTACCACAAAACGTAGTCAAAAAACTACTTTTTCTCGCCACCAAATGCCCTCTCTGGGTGACAGGAGGAGCCGTCCGCGATCGCCTCCTTGATCGTGAAGTTAAGGATCTTGACCTGACGGTTCCTAGTCGCGCCCACGAATTGGCCTCCTTTTTGGCCAAAGATTTTAAAGCAAAATTCATTCCTCTTGATGAAGAAGAAGGGGTTTATCGTCTGGCCTTGCCGGAGGGGATCTTCCTGGATTTCTCAGAATTTCGGAAAGGGAGTTGCCGTATCGAAGAAGACCTTCTTTTCCGAGACTTCACAATAAACGCCATGGCCGTAAATTTTAAGGAGTTTTGGGCCCCTCCTTCTTCCTGGTGTCTGATAGACCCTACAGGAGGGCGCAAAGACCTTACCCGTCGTCTGGTAAGGGCCATCTCTGCTAACAACCTTTCAGACGATCCTCTGCGTCTCCTTCGGGCTTACCGTTTTATGGCTGAACTCGATTTTGCCGTGGAGAAAGAGACCCGATCCTGGATAAAGGCTCTCGCTCACAAGATAAAGGAAGTAGCTGCTGAGCGGGTGGGGACGGAACTCAAACTACTTTTCTCCTATCAGGCTGGACCGGCAATCTCCCTCATGGCAGAGGACGAGCTCCTGTGGGTGCTTTTTCCGGAACTCAAAGCGGCCAAAGGAGTCCCTCAACCCAGTTTTCATCATCTAGACGTGTGGGGACACATGCTCTTGAGCCTAGAGATGGCAGACCTCGTACTTTCAGATCCCTACCGCTATTTTGGTTCTCCGGAAGGATCAGATCCCTTTCGGTCCGAACTTTTGCATCAAGAGACTCATCTTGTCGTGCGCCTGGCTTCTCTCTTCCACGATGTGGGCAAACCGCACACCTTTGCCGTAAGACATCGAATCACCTTTTACGAACACGACCGGGTGGGAGCCGAAATCTTTGAAAAGATAGGAGAAAGATGGCGTTTTTCGAAGAGGTTTACTCGTCGTGTTGCCCTTCTCATCCGCCATCACATGAGACCTTTCCATCTACTGGGAGAGTTTCGTCGAGGGCGTCTGACAAAAAGAGCTTTGAGACGCTTGCTAAAAGACGTGCCAGATTACGTTTCTCTTTTCCTGGTGGCCATGGCCGATAGCCTGGCTTCTGCGGGACCAGACAAAGAGGAGGGGCTTGAGACGGCTTTGGCTGCGCTTTTCTGGGAGGTTCATCGTTTCCAGGAAGAAACCTTCAGGGTGCAGGAAAAAAAGAGGTTGATTTCGGGGCATGATCTCATAGAGATCTTCGGCCTTGAACCAGGACCCATCTTTCGGGAGCTTTTGGAAGCCGTAGAGGAGGCTCAGATAGAAGGGGAAATAACTACCAGGGAGGAGGCCCTTGATTTTTTAGCCCATCTGATTGCCAAACGTTTTTCTCAAGGTTGAAGTTTTTCTCTTGTCATACATTTCTGCACTCATTAATATAAGCTCTACAGTCGACACGGCAAGATAGAGAGAAGAGGATTCCAACCGATGAGTTTATTGATGCGCGAGAGGGTATCTTCTAGAGATTCTGATAGATAAGATATTTGCCGATAATAAATTAGTCTTTGTTTTTTTGAACATAAGCGAACTACTTTAGTTTTGCTTTAAGAATAGCATTAAAATAGATTTTTTACAAGTTGTTTTTTCGAAAGTCTCTAGGCAGAGAATTTTTTGATTAGTTGTTCCTTATTCTTTACAGAAGCCTTTTTGTAGATTCGTTGCATATATGTCTTTACTGAAGATTCTGATATTTCTAGCTCTTTAGCTATTAACTTAATGCTTTTTTTCTGCATTATTCGTTCGAAGACATCCCATTCTCTTTGGGAAAATTTCTTTTTTAATTTTTGGATATCTTCCTCGATCTGAGCATCTTTTTGATTATTTTCCTTCCTTACTAAGATAATTTTAGTTTTTTGTCTAGATCTTCTCTGTAAATAATAGAAAATAAGTAGTGAAAGTCCTAAAATAATATTTCCAAGGACGAGAATAAATGATGACCACTTTTCTAAGTATATTAGAGGTAAATTTACCGTTATGGCGCAAAATATTGTGGCTGCACCTGTAGCAAAAGATCTTAAGATGTTTGCAGAATTTAAGAAAAGATAGAGACAAAATACATCTACAAATCCCGCAGCCGTTTGAATAGAAAACATGCTACAATTAAAGGCCCATTTTTTAGGGTCGTGGAAAAATGATATGGCCAAAATACCCCATGCTACTCCTAATGATAAAATGAGATTTTTGTCTTTCTCGATTAATTTTATGGCAACAATAATAGCTAATATGTAAAAAAGCGCTTCTATACCTTCTAAGTATGCTTGTTTTATATAAACAGGCATTGAAAAAATATAAAGGAGAGAAATTAGAAGATAAAAACTAAAGATAAAGGGTAAATATTTTTTGAGATAGTTTATGTCTGCTTGCCGGTTTTGTTTAGGCAATTTGATAAGAAAAGCTAAAAACAGAGAAAGGCCCAAAAAGGAAAAGGTAAAATGTCTAGGTGGCTTTAGAAGAGAAAATATGATCAACAAGATATTGGCTATGATTAGGGCTAGCGAGGCATTTTTCCAAGGAGTTTTTGTATAAGCCAGTAGCCCTGCAACCCTTACAAAGAGGAATGCGGAACTGAGACCCAAAAGGGTTAATAATACTTTATGGTGACTGGGGAGAAAGGGAAAGGCCATGGTGGCCAGGGCGGTGACCAGGGTACCTGCTCTGGAGATCGTTTCAAAGTGAAAACGATAGAGAAAGAAGGCTATGGCACAAAGGCCCAAGGCATGAGGAATAAGCCAAAAAGCAATGGCCCTGGGTCCAGCGGTGGAAAGTAGCGCCAGTCCCTGAAGCGGAAAAAGGAGCATCCAGAGGTCGTAAGCGGCAAAGGAAAAGGTGGCTAGAAGTACATCGCGAGAAGCTACTCTCTTGTCCCACCTGAACATGAATCTTCAAAAACACTTTAGACACTTTTGTGGGATTTTAGCAGGTTGACAAAGGGGTTGACAACCTGGACGACACTCCTTTTGGGGCAGGTTGACAGGCCTTCCGACTTGATCCCTATCTAAACCAATATCGTAAAAAACTGTTCAAGTTTCAAAACATTATCGGTACTTGAGCGGAAAAACTTTAGGGATAGAGGTGGCTGTGGTGATACTGATGGGGATAATACACCTACCCATGGTTGGGTTCTTATTCTCTGTCTGAAAGATACTTTAGGGAGGGGTGTGTTATGCGTTACTTTGGGAAGGCTTTATTGCTTTGGTTGTCGTTTAGTTTGGTGGCGTTAGCCCAGGCTAAAGAGTTTGAAGTAGGTAATGTTGGTTTTAAAGATTACGACGGCTATTACTACTTTCTAGATTTAGAAAATTTAACGGCCACCAATCTAGGTGTAGGTGCTAACTTTACGGATATTACTATTTCTTTTAGCCTAGATGATGGTTCAGGTTCTTATGAAAATAATTATATTATCACGCTTTCTGACCCTAATAAAGATAATGTCTATGACGACTTGACCTATCTTTGGCTTTCAAATTATGTTGCTTCGACTAATACGTATTATGATGGAGAAGGTATTGCTTCTCTTGCCCCTGGTGAAAGTGTATTAGATCTTTTGTTCAATCCTTATAATTCGGCTCTTCTTATAGATCCTAACTTATATATCAAAAACCTTAGCGTTTCTTTTGATTTTACGCTTAATAATTTTAGCTATATAGATAATGGAATCCCCTACGTCTTTTCCGGTACGATTTCTTATCAAAAAGATTTCCTAACGGACCAGTGGTATCAAATCGCTGATCTTTCTTTTTGGTCTGAGGCCCTCACGGTGGATATCCAGGGTGCGCCTGTGGGGGGAACGCAGCCCATTCCCGAGCCTTCAAGCCTTATGCTCGTGTCTCTCTCCTTTGCTTCCCTTTTTGTTGTGAAAAATCGTCTGGGGAGGAAATAACATGAGGCTGGTTTCTTTGGTCCTTTTGGGGTTTTTCTTTTGGGGCCATCAGCTCTTGGCTGCTCCTCGGCTTCTCCTGGTTTCTCCTTCTCATATTAGATTTGGTTTCTATGGAACCATTACCGGGGAAAACTTCTCCTTGGTCCCCGGGGAGAACCAGGTCTTCATCCTTCCGAACGGAAGCACTGAAGCGGTTACCGTCCCGGTCACCAAGGTGATTCAGGTCTCCGGGAGCAAGACCCAGCAGAAGCTCACTTTCATCTTGGCCCCCAATGTGCTTAAGACCCCGCCGCGCACCAGTGTGCCGGCGGAAGTTTGGGTAGTGGCCAACGGAGAGGCCAGTAACCGTCTGGATATAAACATAGTCCCTTCTCCGGCCATCACCTCTGTCACGCCGGCTACGGCCTATCCTGGAGATGAAATCGAGGTCGAAATAGAAACCTTTAGAACCAGGTTGCGGCCTCGGGGGCTTTCTTTGAGTTTTGGAGAGGGGATAGAAGTCCAAGAGCTTACGGTAACCGGGCCCACTTCCCTTACCGCTCACCTGCGTATTGCCAAAGATGCTCCCATCGGAAAACGAGACATCACTCTGAGACAGGGGCGTTTGGTCATCAAGGGGATTCAGCTTTTTGAGATCTTGCCCCCTCCTCAGGCCCAACGTCTGAGCTTAGAAGTGCAAGAACCGCCCCAAGTAGTTTTTACCCCTTCGGTGACCATCAAAGGGGCGGTGAATACCGAACTTGGGGAGCCAGAAATAAGTTCGCCACCGGCGATTATTACCAGCCTCATCCCCGCCACCGGGCAACAAGGTCAGCGCCTTACTTTACACCTTACCGGACAGAATACTCACTTTAAGGCATCAGAAACCCAGATCCTCCTCGGCAAGGACATAAAGGTTGAAGATCTAAAGATTTTAGACGAGACACACCTTGAAGCCACGATTTATATAGACCCAGAGGCAGATCTTGGTCCTCATGCCGTAGAAGTCTTGACGGGAAACGAGAAGGCCCCTGGTGTCCTTGCCTTTAACGTTACCCGGGGCTTTGGGCAGATCAAGGGTTACGTAAAAGACGCAAAGACTCTAAAGCCCTTAAGCGGAGTGCGGGTAGCGCTTCCTGATTATGGACTTTCTACTTTAACAAACCAAAACGGTTACTTTGAGCTTACAAGCGTACCTGCCGGGCTGACCCGGGTCTATTTCAGCCTGTCTAATTACCGAGGAGATTTCCTGGATCTCAACATCATTGCTGGAAAGACCATAGACCTTACCAAACTTTATGCTGGAGAGAAAGAAAAGGCCGGTATCCTCTTGGAGCCGTTGGTTACCAGCGGGGAGATACCGGGAGCCACTTTTGAAGCCATTTTGTCCCAGGGGCTTACCCTGCCGGTAGGGCCTCCTGATACAGAGGCCGCCCAAAAGAAGATCATAAACGCCATCGTCGCCCTGGGTGGCTCAGAAATGGGGGTACTTGATGCCAACGGGAGGCAACTCAACCCCCAAATTCAAGGAGAGGGCATATTAAGTGTGCGCCCAACTCGCGTGGAGACCTTGGCTGACTATTGGCAAATGGGAGAAACATACAGCCTGGCCGAGATCTTGGCCTTTGTAACAGACCTTTGGCAATGGGAAGACAACCGGAAACCCACCCTGAACCAATGGTTGGATATTTTAAACCAGGCGGTAGAAAATATCTGGCATGATCCCGAAAACGAGGCCTATGACCTGGTGCGCTTTATTTTTACCCAGACGAAACAGGTTTCTGATACCCCACCAATACTTACAGCTTCTTATCGTTTAAACCCTATCCAGGCCTTTTTCTTCCTCCAATCTTTTTTCATCTACTACGTAGAAAAACAGGAAGAAGCCTCACTCATACCCCCTAAGAGCTATATGCTGGCTGGGCTTTGGGGCGAAGGCCCAGCGGTTCTAAGCGATGGTTTCTATCTTTTGGCGGAAAATGACACTAATACTTCGCAAAGAAATTCTTCTTCAAATACTACGCAAACCGTTTCTACTAAGAAACCCTTTAAGACATTTGTGGTTTCTCTCAAAGATCTTTGGAAGAACACTGAGAAATACCGTATCAAAATGGAAGACGATTTGGCGAAAGATTTTTTACAAAATGCCCTTAAGGGCTCGCCTGAAAGTAGTAAGGTAGTACAGCTTGTTACCAGTAAGAAATGGTATTGCGTAGCCTATGGTCTGGTAAAAGATGCTGTTAGTCCAGACTTAAAGAAGGCTATGAAAAAATGGCTTAAAGATCACGGTGTGGATGTAGATAAACTTAAGAAGTATTATGCTATTCCTGTTCCTAGCCTCAAGCTAGCGGAAGAATATTCTGGTAAGATTATGCAGGCTCTTTGGACGCCTTTTCTTGATATGTATCGGATTGTAGTAACAGAGACAGCTACACCTCTTCCGCCTATTATAGATCATGTAGAATATAATTATGATCCGGATAGCAATCCTGATGGTTTGAAGATAGTCTTTTATCCTTCGCGTACAGAGCCTCGCGTATTTGCCTTAAGAAAGGAGAAAGAAAGTGATTTCCCCAAGATTTATTACGTAATTTACCGGATAGATAGTACCGGTATTTATCAAATAGTACATCAAGAAGCGGGAAAATTTGCCAGAGATGCAAGCGGTCTTTACTACTTTGTTGATCGCACGGCTCCTTATGGCCTTGTGCGCTACCGGATGATAGCCATTGTCAGGTGGCGTAAAGATCCGTTACACGTGGTCGACTTTACCAAAGATGCGTATTACCAGTGGGTAAAGAGTTTTGCTCCTCTTCCCAGTACTACTGTTTTGCTTCCCCTTATGGAAGATTTTTGGTCTACCTTTTCCGATGTGTCTATTTATTTTTCTTTTGCCCGGAGTAGTTTTTCTAACGAATATTCTTTTTATAATAATCCCACGCTTAAAACTTATCGTCGTGTTGATGTGGCTTCGCCACCACCTTTTGGGAATTATACTTATAATGGTTTTGTTAGTATTCCTGATGAAGGAAACATTTATGCTTTAGATCGTAATAATAATTTGAAGCTTTGGGCCGACGTTTATTTCGCTCCTCCGTATCAAAAAGGTTTAGCTGTAGACTTTTGGGGTAATGTTTATACAGAAAATGCGGCCAGTGAAGAAAAATTTGCCGGAAAGATCTTTAAATTTGTGCCTATTGGCGAAAAAGGCGAGCGCATGGATCGTTCTGTTTATAAAAATGATTTGCTCCATCCCTGGCTAGGTACTATTAGAGCCTGGTCAAATTTTGGTTTTTCTCTTGGGTTTGTTTATCCCGTCTATATGGCGGATCTTTGTTATGGTTTTGCGCCAGATTTTACAGGCCATGCCGAAGGACTATTTATCCTCGAGCAATCTTTTGCGGATATAAGATTTTTGCCCTCAGATGGTTCCCGTACAGTAGCTAGCTCTTTGCACCTGCTTGATCAAGATCTTCCTGAACATTTCTTTATCAATGAGTTTTCTCGTTGTGCTTATAATTGGCAAGATCATAATCTTTACTATAGTTTTGTTGATGAAATTAGAAAAGTTGATGTAGTAAGCAAACAAGATCAAGTAGTCCTTTCGGGACACTTAACCGACGATAACACTAGGCAATTCATTCAGATTTCAGGGTTTGATATCGATCGTAACGGGCTTTTTTACCTGACGGACTATTACACCAAGGGTGTTTACGTTTATGTCCCGCAAAATGCAGATGTTTTGACCATCTATAGTCTTCCTGCTTCTCCGGTTGATTTGGCCCTTTCTGCAGACCACCAGAGCCTACTCGTGGCCACGGTAAACGGCCTTTTGGTGCTACCCAAACTTTTGCCCTTTAAGGTCATTGCTCCGGAAGGGGTTCATTTTGAGGGAACCCTGGCCTTGGGCGAGGTTAAGGCCTTGGCTAATCACGGCTATCTTGTCGCCCCTATATACACACCCAAGGCCTTTTATTATCAAGATCCTGCGGGAACTAAGTATTTTCTCTTCTTTGATCCCGAGGCCCTTAAGGTCTTTGTCACGCCCCTTACTCCCGAAAGGCCCGTACCAGAAGAATTAGAAATGTCCTTGCCTCCTCAGGTAGAGGTCTCCAGTCAGACGGCGTACATAAAGCTTTCCGCCGATGGTTTTACACGAGCAGGTTGTATAGTGCCCAAGCTCCCCTGGAATGTGCCCTTCATAAGGGTCCTTTCGCCTATGCCTGGCGTGGCGGTCTCGCCAGGCTTTCACCTCACCGCTGTGGTTTCCCGGGGTATTGCCAAGATAGAGGTCTATCTGGATCACGCTCTGTACCGCGAAATTGATCTGGATCCCCAGGCCGGAGGGTGTCTTGATGTCTCTTTTGAAGGGGTGTCCTTGGGGTGGCATCTGCTTCGTCTGGTGGCGCAAGGACAAGGGCTTGTCCAGTCTTTTCCCGTGCAAGTGGTTGAAAATCCCGCCCAAAAGGTCTTGGCCGGGGTGGTGGTGGAGGAAAACACTGGTTTCCCCATGCAGGGACTTGAAGTGAAACACGAGGCCTCGGGCCTTAAAGGCACGGTGGATCTCTACGGCGTTTACCAACTCTTGGTGCCCAAAGAGGCCGAGGAGCAAATCGTCATCCAAACTCCCGGGTCTTAGGAGGTAGGCATGAAGACTTTGCTGAAATATTTGGGTCTGGTTTTAGGGCTTATTTATGCCCTGGTACAGGTTGGCCTGGCCCAAATCACTGTCTCTGCACAGGTAAATGAGAGGGGAGCCTCTACGCTCAAATTGGAAGGGGCAGGTCCATTTAGCCTTTCTGTGCCCCTTCAGAAAAATGCTTTCAATCAGATTTACATTAAGGCCCGGGATGAGAACGGTCAGGAAGTTATTAAGGGCCCCTTTAACGTTACCCAAGTAACCTTAGACAAGATCGTGGTGGCCAAGGCTACCAGCGAGAGACTTACTACTGAAGAGGTTGAAGAGCTCGTCCAGCAAGGAGTCATTGATCTCAAAGACCCGGAAAACTGGAATGTCTCCCGTTTTACGGTACAGCTCAACATTGGCGGCCAACCCGTCACCATTACCCGAACGGTGGCCATACAAAAAGACACCCTAGACATACTGGAAGGCAATGATACCGGAGGTGTGGATATCTTTGAGCTCACCGGCGGGGGAAAGCCCGATTTCGAAATACCCAAACTTGAAATTAAACCCATAGAAATTAAGCCTGCAGACCCGCTCTTACCTCCTATTCCGGCCTTGTTGATCATCGACGGCAAGTTGAAGACCTTAAAAGAGTTTTTCAAGGTCAAACTCCTGATCCTCAATACTTCTCAGATCTTTGTGGTCAAGGACGTAGAAGCGGTTATCAATTGCCCTGAGGGAGTGACCACCATCTTGCCCGAAGGAGGGCGTGTCTTTTATGGAGACATAGGCCCAGGAGAACAGGACGAAAGGCAGTGGATCGTCCGCGGAGACAAGATAGGTCGCCACACCATTCGTCTAGATTTTTCGGGTTTTCTGAATGGGCCGGGGTTTCCAGAACCTATGCCCATCTCTGGCTCGGCGGAGACCAGTATCGAGGTCAAAGGGCCTCCTCGGTTTAAGGTCTTTCTTGAGCATCCAGAGGAGGTAAACGCCGGAGAACCGTATGAGCTTTACGTACACATTACCAACATAGACGACATTCCCGCCCACTACGCCAACTTAACTCTTACTTTAGGCGGAGATTTGGGTTGGTTTGAGGAGAAAAACGGTCCTCTTTCTGAACACCGGGAACTAGGGCACATCTTACCTGGCCAAACGGTGGTCCAGTCCTTCAGGGTCTATCCCAAAAAGGCCGGGCGGGTGCAAAGTTGTGTCTCTGCCGCCACACCCAACATCCAGCTCTTTGTCCAGGCTGGAAACGTACCCTGTCCTGCGGGTACCATCCCGCTTGAAGCGGTACAGCCTGCGGAAAAGACCACGGTTTGGGTGGTCCCTGCAAACCACACCACAGATGTGGCCTTGGATACGCGGCCGGTGATCTATTTTAGCCACCCGGTAGATGTAGATTCGCTGAGCACAGGCTTTGAAGGGGCCTCCATCGTGGTCATGGATGAACAGGGAAACGTGGTCCCGGGAGAGCTGCGCAAAGTCTTTGAAGATCCAGAAGGCACGGTAGGGGTGGCCTTTTACCACGATGATCATCCTTTTGACCCTGCCACCACCTATTACATCGTGGTCTCAGAGGAGATCCTAGACGCCCAAGGCAGGCCTATTGCTTCGGGTCTTACCTCTTCTTTTACTACGCAACAGGCCCATTGGCTTGATCAAATACCGCCTAACGTACAACTCACCTGGGAAGAAAATTACGCTATAGAACGCATTGTGCCTGGGCAAGTCTTGAAATTGCAGGCCTTTGCCACCGACGACAGCGGCATTGATCATCTGGAGTGTTACCTGAACGGCAAATTTGTGGGTAGTGACCACACGCTGCCTTACCGCTTCGACGTGGATACCACCGGGCTTGCCCCGCAGGCCGAACACACTATTTTGGTGAGGGCTTACGATTGCGTGGGCAATTACGCCGAGGCCACCCTTAGCTTTTGGACCGCTGATCCAGACACAACGCCCCCAAGCATTACCAGATTTGAATTGACCCCAAGCCCGGTACTCCAAGGCCAAAAACTCCTCATAAAAGTTGAGGCGGAAGATGCTTCTGCTCTGGATGGGGCCAGATTTTATTTAGACAAAAATGCCAAGCCATTTTTAGAACTTCCTGCGGCTCCCTACGTGGCCCTGCTGGATACAGTTTCTCTCACGCCTGGAGAACACCGGATACGTGTGGAGATCAGCGATGTCCACGGAAACGCCACAAGTCAAGAAAAGGTGTTTTCCCTGGTGACGGATAAGGTGGCCCCGGAAATCTCTGTGCAGGCCCCCACAAGCCCGCAGGTGGTGCAGGGTGATTATTTCGGCGTCAATCTCCAAGTCCTGGACAACGTGGGGGTTGCCAGGGTGGAGGCCTATCTGGACGAGGGTGACAAGCCGGTGGCCACGGAGACGAGCTTTGTGGTGGATACAGACGGGCTTTCTCCTGGCACGCACACCCTTATTTTTAAGGTGTACGATGTAAACGGAAACGTAAACGAAAAGACCCTGCTTTTTACCGTTTTGGCCCCGCCTCCACCAGATACCACGCCTCCGGAGCTAAGAGCCGATTTGATCAGTGTGTCCTTTCTCCGGGAAGACACCGTGGCCATTCGTGGTCAAGCAGGCGCAACCGAGGGCCTGGCCACGATAGAGGTGTATAACCAAGATTCCTCTCAGATGTTTTCGGTAAGGGCAGACCAGACCGGGGCCTTTTATCTCGTGGTAAATGCCTTGCCCGGGCAGCACCTTCAGCTGAAAGCTCGTGACAGTGCCGGTAATGTTAGCGAGTCCTTAACTTTGGAATTACCAGGCCTAAGTGCCCTTAAGGTCACGCCAGCCTCCTTGAACTTTGTGGACCAGGGGCAAAGTCTTCGGCCAACGGTCCGCCTGGTCCTTACAGATAATTCTGAGGTCGAACCTCTGGCTGAAAACCTAAGCTTTAGTATTGATGATGCGCACATTGCCTCTGTTTCTGAAGAAGGTTTGGTGACAGCCCTTTCC
>Ga0256914_1000537_pt1 | contig 37267 bp, 35 predicted proteins | sample HulkmetaG_FD_191571 | JGI IMG/M metagenome (GOLD analysis project Ga0256914, IMG submission 191571) | Hydrothermal chimney microbial communities from Main Endeavour vent field at the Juan de Fuca Ridge, Pacific Ocean - Hulk | ecosystem: Environmental > Aquatic > Marine > Hydrothermal vents ... | reverse complement strand
CTTAGTTTTTACCCTATGGCCTCTTCGATTGCCCTTCTTGCAAGGAGTCGTGTCGAATCTAAGGTGGGTAAGGGAGAATCGTTGGGATTGACAATTAGAGGGATTTCTGTACACCCGAGAACCACAGAATCCGCTCCCTTGTCTTTAAGGTTTTTCATCACTCCGTTAAAGTAGAGTCTCGATTCTTCTTTGAATATTCCATTTACCAGTTCTTCAAATATTATCCTGTTTATCTCTTCCATTTCCCCGGCTTCCGGGAGTTTGTAATCTATGCCGTGTTTCCCAAAGGCTTTTGGATATACCGGGCCTTTCATTAGATACTTTGTCCCCAGAATTCCGACGCACCTGTAGCCCTTTTGTGCTGCTTTTTCTGCGACTACTTCCGCTATGCTAAACCACGGAATTGGGGATTCCTTTACAACTAAGTCAAAGGCCTCGTGAATTGTGTTGTCCGGTGAGATTGCAAAATCTGCCCCAACGGATGCAAGCTTTTTTGCGGATTTTACCATCAGTCTTGCTACACCCTCCCAGTCCGAGGCATATATATATTCCATGTATTGGGAGAAGGGGTATGAATGCATTGTGACCTCGGGATGTACATATCTCCCCATTTTCTCCTGAGCCTCGGTGCATATTGTTGTATAGCAGAGTGCGGCCCCCTCTGCACTGCATGCGACTATTCCTATATGTTTTGCCATCTTTTTTCTTTTCCTTCCGTGTTGTAAAGTCTGTATTATAGAGTATATATCAATTGGGAGTGCCTTTACAAATTGTTTTTTTCTTGACAATAAATATTCCTCCTTATAAATATAGAGAGGATTGGAAAGGAGATGTGATGGGGTTAGTATTCGATGAGGATATCTGGCTGAGTGATAATAGATATATTACCCCGCATTCGGATTTTAGATATCACAATTTCACCCCTGAGAATTTCGATATGGGTGATAGTTGTGTGGTAATTTTTAGCTCTGACTTGTTTAGAAGAGTGCAGGATTCTGTTTCTACTGTGGATGAGGGGTTTGTATGGCCCTATGAGACAACCCCTTTAAAGATCTGTGAAAGCCCTTCGGGAAAACGCTTTGGTTTACATTTTCCCTCTTATGGGGGGACACGCATTGCTAATTCGTTGGAGCAGCTTGCCGCTTGCGGCTATCGGTATGTATTTGGTATCGGATTGGGTGGAACCCCCCGTGATGATGTTGAGGTGGGGGATTTTATTCTTCTGGAGGGAGCAGTTAGGGGTGATGGTGTTTCGAGTTATTATGCCCCTCTTGAGTTTCCCGGGGTCGCTGATTTTAGATTGACTGCTATGTTGATGGAGGAACTGGAAAAGGCGGGGGAAAGATATCACCTGGGAATCTCTTTTGGGGTGGATGCCCTATACAGAGAGACCTATCAATTAATAGATAGGTTGAGGAAATTGAGGGTGCTCAGTATAGATTTGGAATCCTCCGCCTTTTTAACGGTGGGTAGACGACTTAATATGAGGTGTTGTTGGACGGGAGTGGTGTCTGATCGGTTGTTAAGCGGGAAACATCAGGGGAGTATTCATTCTGAACATGTTGGTAATAGCATTTCTCGGTTGGCCGGTTACGTGTTGGGAGTAATAGAGAGGTTGTAATATTTTTTGATGGGGTTGTGATAAAAATGGGAGAAGAGATAGTTTTTGAAACCTCCAGTGAATTTGAGCTTACGCGAGTTAAGAGTATTTTGGAGGAGGAGGGAATTGGCTACGTTGTGAAGAAAAGATACCTTCAGAATGTGTTTGGGGATGCGGATGCGTGGGTTGGAAAGGGGATTATTGGAGGGAGTTTTCAGGTTATAGTAACCTCCGAGGATGCCGATAGGGCTTCGGTAAGGATTAATGAGTTATTAGAGGGTATCGACCTGGATGATGCTTGATTTTTTCACGCCAACTATTTGTGTCTGGCTATTTACATTCGCTGAATTGGGTGTAGAATTCTTTTTATAGTGAAGAGAGAGTTAGAGGACAGTTGGCAAATAACACTTAGCAGATTGGTAGAGGAAGAAAAGACTCTTGCCTCTAAGGTAGCCGAAGTAGAGGTTAGATTTTCTGGGTTAAGGGATATAGAGCTTAGTTTGCGCCTGGCCCGCCTTAGATTTAAAATTTGCCTGTTTATCGTTGAGAAACTTGAGAGCTTTAAAGACCCGGAGAGTAAGAAAAAATATCACTCTATGGCGAGGGAGTATGCCCACAATGGCCTTAGTGAAATAGAAAAATTAAAATCCTCGGAATTGGATGCAGACGATACGGAATTGCTAATCCGTCATCCCCTATTTGAAAATGCTAAAACCTTACTCCAGCAGATTATTTTAGAGGGCGGCGGGGTATTCTTTGAGGGCAAAGAGAGGGAGGGAAAGGCTCTAAGAATTATTGCCAGAGCTATAGCACGGGCAATAAAAAAGTATTCTGCGCGCGACGATCTGTATCCCCCTCCCGAGCTTGAGAGCTATCCCGCGGGAATAAGAAGGTTGATCAATCTGCTCTTCCCTGTTCTTGCGAGGGAAAATCAGAAACCACCCCCCTATGGCATTGAAGAGGGAGAGGAGATTATATACCACTACAAAAAGATTAAACTTCCGCTAAGTCAGGCAGTTTTGTACTACGAAGAGGAGTTAATCCCTGCTCTGGAAAGGAAGCTTGAAGAAGAACCGGGTAATGAGAAACTTCAGGAGGAAATCAGAAAGTTTAAGGCGAAAGTGGCTGAGTATAAAAAGTTAAAGTTTATACCGCGTTCTACCCCAATAGTGATTGAGAGTGGTTTTTATACCGAATGGTTTACGGGTTATACGGAGAACGGAGAAATGTTGGTAACGGTTCCCATTCCTGCCACTCAAAAGTCAGGTACCAACCTTGATAGGTTGATGGAGCTTGTAAGAGCCGATTTCGTAAGGCAAATTGCCAATAAGAATGTTTCCCAGAAGTTAAAGAAGCATTATAGGTTTCTTAAAAGTCTGGAGAGCGGTCTCCTTGGGAGCTCCAGAACTCCCAGTATGAAAGTTGATACAAGATGGGGTTTTAGAATAGTAAAGCGAGAGATCCCCTCGCTGGTTGTTCTTGAGGATAAGAGGGAATTTGTTAGGCTGTTGGAGGCTGTGAGGGGGAGGCGATTTAGGTCTGTGGAGCAAGTAGTATTTAGAATGCTCTCCGAAAAAACTGGTGCTTCTTATAGGGATCTACTGGAGTGATCTCCTCTGAAAGGTAGTCAAGATTCATCACAGAATTAATTTTATATTTTAAAATTATACAGTCTTTGAATGGAATTAATTGACAACTGCCTATATGTGTGTCACAATGGATTGTCAAACAAATACAATCAAAAAAAATAAAGGAGGGCTTATGAAACGATATTTTTTGATTGTTGTGGTCCTGTCTCTGATTGCTTCTTTAGGTTTGTGGGCAGGGGGCAAACAGGAAAAACAGGCTTCTTTGAAAGAGTTAACCAAACCTGTAACCATAGAGATATGGTATTCTCTGGGAGCTAAGTACTCTGCCCCATTGGAAAAGATTATTAAAGATTTCAACAAGAGTCAGACCTTGATAACAGTTAAAGGGGTTTACCAGGGTGGGTATGCTACCACTCAACAGAAGTTGTTAGCTGCGTATATAGCGGGTAATCCGCCTGTTTTGTCTCAGTTAGAGCAATCGCTCGCAGGAGCCTTTGTTGCCAATGATGCGCTTGTCCCCCTTGAGGAGTTCATAAAGTTGGATAAGAGCTTTGATCTTAACGATTTTATGAAAGAGATGTTACAGGGTGCGGAGTTTTCCGGAAAATTGTATGGACTTCCCATTAATGTGAGTACACCGGTGCTCTATATTAACAGAGATCTGTTTAGAGCAAAGGGACTCAATCCGGATAACTATCCCACCACCTGGGAACAGGCCTATGAGATATCCAAAAAATTAAGTGATCCCTCAAAGCCTGTTTATGGAATAAGGGTTTACAACAGTGGTTGGATAATTCATTCCTATTTCCGTCAGTTTGGCGGGAGGCTTTTCAACGATGATTACACAAAGGTCCTCTTCGATTCTAAACCTGTGAAGGATGCAATACTCTTCTGGAAAAAGATGGTGGACGAAAAGGTAGCGGTTTATCAGGGCGGGAAAGACGGTTCTGCAATGGATGCGGCTTCTCAGATTGGTATGGTTATGCGTTCTACGGGCTCAATTCAGTGGTTTAAGGATCATGTTAAGTTTGATTTTGGCGTGGCTCCGTTTACCCTTGGAAAGGTAAAGGCTGTCTCGCTTGGGGGTGGTAATGTTTATATGCTAAAGAAAACCTCCCCGGAGCAGCAGAGAGCTGCATGGGAGTTCTTAAAGTATCTCACATCAAAGGAGAATCAAATTTACTGGTCACTAAATACGGGATATATGGTATCTAGAAAGAGTGCTTTCAATTCTCCTGAAATACAGGGAATTTTCAAAAAGGATCCGCGCTATAGGGTTACCTATGATCAACTTCCCTATGCATTCCCAAGACCCAAGGTTGCTCAATGGAAGGAAATTGAGGATATGCTCCGTAGTGCTATGACAAAAATTATTATGCAGGGTGCCAGTGTTGACATTCTCGATGAAATTGCTAAGAAGGCTCAGGAGCTAATAGAGTAAAAGCATGGATTGCGCCTTTAGAGCAAAATTTAGAAAAAAGGCTGGAGGAGGGACCTTGTGTCCCTCCTAGATATTCTTCTTTTAGATTGTATGAGGAGTCTAAAAGTATGGGAGCTAGGGAAAGACGGAATAATCTTCTCGGTTGGTTATTTATAACACCGCCTATAGTTATTTTCGGGATTTTTATTTTCGCTCCTATGGGGGTTGCCCTCTTTGTGAGTTTACATAAATGGAATCTCTTGAGCTCTATGAAATTTGTTGGTCTTAAAAATTATGTGAGAATGTTCCATTCGGAATCCTTTTGGAACTCCCTGAGAGTCTCTCTTATCTATGTTTTGGGAACGGTGCCTACCTCTGTTATTTTTGCTATGATTCTTGCGATCCTTATGAATCAGAAAATATATGGGTTATCCTTTTTTAGAATTATGATTTACCTCCCAGTTATAACCTCAATGGCTGCGGCTGCGATAGTTTTTCAGTATCTCTTCGAGCCGGAGTTTGGTTTTGTTAATTTTGTTCTATCGTCTATTGGTCTTCCTAAGATGAAGTGGCTGAATGATCCTAATCAAGCTCTTTTTGCTTTGATAATAGTGGGTATATGGAAGAGGGTAGGTTACAATACGATTATTCTCCTCGCCGGCCTCCAGGCTATACCGAGTGTTTACTATGAAGCCGCTAAAATTGACGGTGCAAACAACTCTCAGGTAGTGAGAAAAATTACAATTCCTCTCCTGTCGCCTGTGACCTTTTTTGTCACGATTATGCAGATAATTGCGTCATTGAAGGTGTTTACCTCCATAGTGGTCATGACAGAGGGCGGTCCGGCCGGTGGTACGGAAGCAATACCGTACTATCTCTATAAAAATGCCTTTCAGTATCACAAAATGGGTTACGCCTCGGCAGTGGCCTATGTTCTGTTTGCAATCATATTTATATTCACCCTTTTACAATTTAAATTTGGTGAGAAAAAGGTCCATTATCAATAGTTACAATAGTTAAGGGGTTGGAAAATGCTATTATCACGGAGGAACAAACGACATAGAGTTTATATTTTAATCATAGAAATAATTCTGTTGGTTTTTGTTGTTCTTATAAATCTTCCCTTTTTCTGGATGATAAGTGCCTCTTTTAAGATGAAAAACGAAGTGCTTGCATATCCGCCCAGAGTTTTCCCATCAAAAATTAATTTTGATGGGTATAAGTACATCTGGACTCTCGTTCCCTTTGCAAGATACTTTTTTAATTCGGTTGTTGTTTCTGTTTCTATAGCGGTGAGTAAGATAATCTTATCCTCGATAGCGGCCTTTGCTTTTGCAAAGATTCCTTTTAAGGGCAAGAATACGATTTTTTATATCTTTTTAGGCACTATGATGATACCCTTTGAGGTTATTGTAATTCCCGATTACATTATAGTTAACGCATTTGGATGGCTGGATACCTATTGGGCGCTTATTGTGCCATTTACCGTTGGTGCTTTTTCGATATTTTTGTTGAGACAATTTTTTCTGGGGATCCCTACGGATTTGGATGACGCAGCGGAAATTGACGGAGCGGGGAAGTTACGCTATCTCTTCAGTATAATATATCCCCTTTCGAAACCAGCTCTTTTAACGGTGGGATTGTACGCTTTTCTTGCCTCGTGGAATAGTTTTTTGTGGCCCCTTATAGTTACCAACAAGGATGAAATGAGGGTTATCCAAATAGGACTTAAGGCTCTTCAGGACTCATGGATGATAGAGTGGAATGCTCTTACTGCGGCCTCCACGGTAGCTACCGTACCGATTATAATTCTTTTTTTCTTTGTGCAAAAACATTTTCTCGAGGGGATTTCTATCACGGGTTTAAAGGCTTAGTAGTGGCTGAAGAGTTGTGTTCACGATTTTGGCTATTGGTTAAACATTAGTTCTAATTGTTTTCTACATTTGATTTTACAATTCCCTGTGTTTTTAATATAATGAAAATATGTTCAGCAGGTTTGCAAACTTGTTTATGGTGAGAGGATATCTGAGTGGATAGGGAAGAAGATCGTGCAAATTTTCTTTACAAGTTAATTTTAGAAAATATTAAAGAGGGCGTTGCAATCTGTGATGAAAGAAATGTCATAGTGGATTGCAATAAGTCTTTGTCCCTGATAACCGGTTATCCGCGCGAGGAAATAGTGGGGAAAAACCTGGCGGATTTTATGTATAGGCTTACTCCGAGGGAGAGAAGGGACAAGGGATTTTTGGAACGAATGCAGAAACGCTTTGACGCGTATCAGAGAACAGGCGAGTGGAGGATGCCCAATAAGGTGCATAAAACAACAATTTTAACAAGTGAGGGAAAGCGTAGACAGATACAGGTTTATCATGAGTCGATGAAAACAGAGAAAGGCTATGTGATAGTTGCCTTTGCCAATGATGTTACGGAGTTATGGGAAAAAGATAGACGTATTTCTCGGATGAACGGTCTATATAAGAATATTTTTGAGAATGCCAATGATGCTATTTTTATTATGAAGGGTGAACGTTTTGTAGATTGTAATTCAAAGACCCTCTCTATTTTTGGTATTAGGGAAAAAAGGGAAATTTTTGATATCTCCCCCTGGAATTTATCCCCTAAGTATCAACCGGATGGAATGCTCTCTTCTACCAAGGCTAAAGAGATGATAGATATGGCACTCTCGGGGATTCCTCAGAGGTTCTACTGGCAACACCTGAGAAAGGATGGAACACCTATAGATACAGAGGTAACCCTAAGTTTGATAGACAGGGAGGAAAAAATTATTCTTGCCATTGTGAGGGATTTAACCTTTCAACGAAATACCGCGGACCAGCTTCGCAAGTTGTACCTTATGGTGGAACAGAGTCCTGTTTCTATCATTCTTACGGATTTGGATGGTAATATAGTTTATGTCAATCCATGGTTTACGAAGATGACAGGATATGAGTTCGATGAGGTTAAGGGAAAAAATCCGCGTATATTAAAATCAGGAGAGACGAGCGAGGAAGAATACAAAAAATTGTGGGAGACCATAACGAGTGGGAAGGTATGGAGGGGTGAGTTTCACAATGTTAAGAAGAATGGCGAACTATACTGGGAGTCCGCAATTATTGCCCCTGTTAAAGATGTGAGCGGAAAGATAGTAAATTACATTGGTATAATGGAAGATATTACCGAGCTTAAGAAACTTCAGGAGCAGTTAACTCGGGCGCAACGTATGGAGGCAATAGGAACCCTTACAACGGGAATTGCCCATGATTTTAACAATATTCTTACCGCCATAAACGGATATGTAGAGCTTATAAAGTTGAGTATAGGGGAAGATAATCCTATTTATCCTGATATTCTTGCCATAGAGGAGAGTAGCAATAGAGCATCGAACCTTATTAAGCAGCTCCTTGCCTTCAGTCGTAGACAGGTTATTGAGCCCAAACTTGTCAATGTCAATGAGGTAATAGAGGGCCTTTGCAATTTACTGTCCAGAATGATAGGGGAAGATATTAAGCTGAAAAAGAATCTCTCCGGAGAGATTAGTCCTATTATGGCCGATCCCTCTCAGATAGAGCAGATCGTTATAAACCTTATTGTGAATGCGAGGGATGCTATTAGAGAGAAGGAGTTTGAGGGAACCGAAAAGGGATGTATCTCTCTCGAGACACGAATTTTTGAGGTTACTGACGATTATGTAGCTAATCATCCGGGGAGCAGGGCGGGAAAATTTGTGATGTTTTCCGTGAGTGACAACGGTATAGGAATGACAGAAAAGGTAAAGAAAAGGATATTCGACCCCTTTTTCACAACAAAGCCCAGGGGGAGAGGGACGGGAATGGGCCTTTCTACTGTTTACGGTATAGTTAAGCAGAATAAAGGATTTATCTATGTGTACAGTGAACGGGGGAAGGGGACAACAATTAAGGTGTACTGGCCTATTACGGAAGAGAAATATTTCCCTGTCAGAGAGAGGGTGATTGATGGGGGACTTGCCCGGAATGAGAGTGGAAATGTGATGATAGTGGAGGATGATCGCCTGATTCTTGATTTTACAACTAAGGCTTTAAAGAAAATTGGGTACAATGTGGTAGGTGTCTCAAACGGTCGGGATGCATTGGATTTAATTAATAATGGTAAGTTTTTCCCCGATGTTATTATTAGTGATGTTGTGATGCCCGAGATGGGTGGGATAGAGCTCTACAAAGAGCTTAGGAATAGGTCGGTTAGGGGAAGGATAAAGTTTCTGTTTACCTCTGGATATTCTGAGCAACAGTTTGTGGATGAGTTTGTGAAGGATAAAAGTGTCTCTTTTATGGAAAAACCTTACTCTATAACCGGGCTTGTAACAGGTATAAAAAAACTGTTAGATGAGGTGTAGAATTATGAAAGAGAAGGATCTTTCCCTCCAGGTTAAAGTATTGGAAAAGGCATATAAGGTTATTAGAAAGAACTTTAAAGATATGGTGCAACTTTTAATTGCAACGATCTCTCTCTCTAATAGATTTCTTGGAGGACACCTAAAGAGAGTGGCGGAGATTTGTAGGTGCATATCGATTGCGAAAGATTACGAGAGGGACTTGAGGGATTTAATTTACTATGCTGCCTTGCTCCATGATATCGGTATAGTAGGGATGCCGGAGAGGATTATATTGGAGAAGCCGGAGAATTTCGACGAAGAGGAGATGAAACTGTGGAAAAAACATCCGGTGATTGGGGAAGGGATTATAGGGAGTGCCTATAGCTTGAAACGGGTTGCACAGGTTTTGCGCTCTCATCACGAAGATTTTTCCGGGGGGGGGTTTCCAGATAGGTTGAGCGGAGAAGAGATCCCCATCGGAGCCCGGGTTATACGGGTTGCAAGTGACTATGATGTCTTTATTTTTAAGTACGGATTGTCTCCACATGAAGCGGTGGAGAGAATAAAAGAGGGATCTTCCATTAAGTATGATCCGGAAGTTGTGTATACCTTTAGCTCTATAATTGATGAACAACTTGAAAAACAGAAACAAACTCCTAAGATTGTTGATATTGAAGAGTTAAGGCCCGGAATGTTTTTAAACACGGATATAGTGTTACGAAACGGACTCCTTCTTCTTCCTAAGGGGATTATTCTCAACTCTGCAATGCTTGAAAAGTTAAAATCTTTCTCTTCTTTGATAGACCAAAGGATTAAAAAGGTGGAAGTTATATATTAAACGGGACGACCCATTTGTAGTTCCCTGTTGTTATGGTTTTTACCCGAATATCGTATATTTCTTTTATCGTTCTCTCGTTTATAATCTCTGTGGGTTTGCCGATGTAATGTATCCTTCCGTTTTTGAGAAAAGCTCCCATATTTGAATACATTAGTGTGTAGTTAGGATCGTGCATACTCATCACTATGCTTATACCTAATTGGTTGGCAAGTTCGTTTATCTTTTCAAGTACAAGGATTGAATTCTTAAAGTCTAGGTGTGAGGTTGGCTCATCCAATATTAATACCTCCGGTTCCTGTGTAAGGGCTCGAGCTATTAATACGAGTTGCATTTCTCCTCCGCTTAGTGTGGTATAGTCCCTCGATGCCAGATGGGCAATCCCGAGTTGTTCTATCTTTGCATATGAAATTTCTATGTCGTGCTTTTTGGGGAGGTTGAACTGCCCGATGTGAGGAGCTCTGCCCATTACAACAACCTCTATTACCCTGTAGGGAAAAACAGGTATGTGAATCTGTGGTACATAAGCTATGGTTTTCGCAATCTCCCTGGGAGTTAAATCTTTTAGATTTTTTCTTCCTATGTAAATCTTGCCATTTTGGGGTTGTAGAATTCCGCTCAAGCATTTCAGAAGTGTCGTTTTACCGGAGCCGTTTGGTCCTATGATTGAAAACACGTCTCCCCTGGCCACTTTGAAGGATATTGAGTTTAGTACCGTAAGTGATTCTCCGTTTTTGTTGTGACGGTTGGTTTTGTAGGAAAAAGAAACCCCTCTCGCTTCCAGTACTATGCTGTTTTGATTTTCCCTTTCCCTCATTTTACCCCGTCCATCCTGATGAGCGTTTGAATTTTAATAGGTATGCAAAAACGGGAGCTCCCACAATAGCGGTTAGGATGCCTATCGGTATCTCTATGGGAAATAAAGCCCTTGATATGTCGTCTATTACTAGTAAATATCCTCCTCCGACGACAATGCTTAATGGAATGGTGTATCTGTTGTTGGGTCCGACTAAAATTCTTACGATGTGAGGGATGACCAATCCTACCCATCCTATTATGCCAGAGATAGATACTGAGGCCGCAGTGATGAGAGAGGTTGAGATGATTATTAGCGATTTGAGTATTTTAGGATTTTCGCCTAATGAGACGGATTCTTCTTCTCCCATTGCTAGAATGTTGATTCGCCATCTGATAAGGGTTAGGGTTACTATCCCGGTAAGTATGAAGGGTAATGATATTAGAATTTCTCTGTAGCTAACCGAGGAGAAAGAACCCATCAACCAGAATACGATTGCTGGTAGTTTGTCGAAAGGGTCGGCTACATATTTGACGAGTGAGATTAGAGCACTGAATAGAGCCCCAACTATTATTCCAGATAGAACAAGAGATAGGGAGGAAGTCTCATTTCTACTACCGATAAGAATGGCAAGGAATACCGCCAGGAGTCCGAAAGTGAAGGCGAAGGTTTGAACCATTATAGGAGATAGGGATAGAAGTATTGCAAGCGCCGCCCCGAATCCGGATCCGGAGGATACCCCTAGAACGTAGGGGGAGACTAGGGGATTTTTAAATAACCCCTGGAGTGCCACTCCGGATACAGCGAGTCCACCGCCAACAAGAAGTACCGCTATTATCCTTGGTAACCTTATTAGGAGTAAAACGGTACGGTCGTTTTCGGCGACTTTCAATTTTGTATTAAAGAGTACCCCCAAAACCTTGGGGAGGCTTAGAGGGTATCGCCCGATAAATAGAGAGGAGGCAATTATAACTATAAACCCTATCAAAATGACAATGGGGGTGTATTTGTTTTTCATTGTTTTCTTGGGCCCTTAGTTGTTAAGCAGAGATTCGCATTCGTCGTCTGATAGGTGATAGTGATAGAAATCGGTATAGAACTCCCTTATAAGTCTTTTAGCCTCTGCTCTCTTAAATTTTTGAGGGTATAGTTTGTACGCTGTCCATACAATTCCGGGAATTCTATTTATTCCAGGTGGTCTGTCAAACCATCCGAATGGCTCTCTAGGGGCAAGGTAAACCCTCTTGCTCTCTACTGCTTTGATAAATCTCCACTTTGGATCTCTATACACGTTGTGGTAAAATCTTTCATCCATTGTAATTATTACCTCTGGGTTCCATTTCAGTATCTCTTCCATCGAAACCTTAACCCGTCCAAATCCCTTTTTGCCTGTAGGATTGGCCCGTTCCTCTAATTTTACAACGTTATTTCCCCCGCATAGGTTTATAAGGGAAGCGTGTACGGATTTTGATGTCTCGCTGAATAAGCCATTGGGTCCCTCTGCATAGTAAACCCGTATCCTCTTGTTACTCGGTATTGTTTTTATACGTGTCTCTACAGTTTTTATAAGGTTTAGATAGTAGTCTGCAAGTCTATGGGCCTGAGATTCTTTTCCCAGTAATTTCCCTATGAACTCAATTGAGTTTTTATAACCTCTTATGTCCGCCGTGTCTTTTACACCTATTACGGGTACAGAGCCCATCTTCCTTTGGCGCTCGTTTATGGTTTGGATGTTAACCGCTCCCAGATTGGTGAAGCCCTCTAGAAGAATGTCTGGTTTCATCTTAAGGAAGGTTTCGTAGTTTCCCTCTTTTTTCCCAAACCACCCCCCTACAATTGGTAGGCTGAGATATCTGGGGAGCATTAGTTTCCCGTTGGGTTTAAAGTTCCATCCGATCAGTTTTTCGGGGGCTATCATGTATACCAATACAGTGGTTGTCGGTGTTGTGGATAAAACCCTTTCAACTGGTAATTTTATCTCTACCCTCCGTCCCAACATGTCTGTGATGGTGATTTTTTGTTGTTCACCGTAGAGGGATAGGGAACAAATCGCTAATGAAATTATAAAAGATAGTAACGATAGTCTTTTTATTTTCATGGCGTTATATTAGCGACTGAATAGCGCATTTGTCAATGGATTTGTCAATGATATAATGATTTCTGACTATATAATAATTTCAGTATGTGGTAATTTATGCTAAGTCCCTTGGTAGTTATTAGGCTAGACTTCACATCCGATAATATAAATGTTATATTAGTAACAAATTGGTAAACGGGGAGTAGTGATAATTATGCTTTACTTCATCTATGAGGGGAAAGACTTAAAAGCGGAAACCGATAGCTTGGAATTTGCCAAATCCTTTGTAAAAAAGCATTCGGATTGTACCGTAAAGGATGCTAAGACGGGCAAAGAGGTTAAAATAAAATAGGTTTATCTTCTCTTCTCCACTTTTCCATCTTCTTTTGCTATGTAAAGGTGATCCAGTTTCCGGCTGAAGATTCCATTTTCAACAACACCCGGGATAGAGTTTATTCGTATTTCTAACTCTCTGATATTCTCTAGTACCTCTGGATTTTCCACTTTTGTGTCAAGTATTATGTTTCCTCGCTCGGTGATAACAGGACCCGCCTTCATCTTTGCCATTCGCATCTCAGGTTTCCCTACGAGTTTTGTCAGTATTTTCTCCACAGAGATGTAGGCATCTGGTACAACCTCCACAGGGATTGCTCTTTTCTCTCCAAGTCTATTTACTATCTTCGAATAGTCTACAATTATACAGTATTCTTTCGAGGCGTAACCTATAATTTTTTCCAGGAGAAGGCCTCCTCCCCCTCCCTTTATTAGATTCCCCATGGGATCTACCTCGTCCGCTCCATCTATAGTAAGGTCAAGTTCTCCGTTTATGGCAGGATCGTTTAGGGAGTATAGGACAACCCCGTATTTTTGGAGTTCTACGCGTGTTTCAAAACTTCCCGGGACGATTAGCACCTCTTTAAGCTCCCCGGCTCTTATTTTATTTCCTATAATGGTAGTTGCCTTTAGGGCAGTGGAACCGGTTCCAAGCCCTATTTTCATCCCGTTTCGCACCAAATCTCTGATGGCTGCCTCTGCGACTTTCTCTTTTAGTATGTTTGTATCCAGTTTGGTTCTCTCTGATGCCATTTCTCTTCTCCTGGTTTTTATCGTGATTGAAGCTTTAAGGTTGTTTTTTTACTCTGCGTATTTTTTAAGAATGTGCAAAACTTTCTCTTTTCCGATGTTTAGAATAAAAGATGCAAGCCTGGGCCCTCTATCCTTTCCTATTAAAACCAGATACATAGCCTTAAAAAAATCTCTCGGCTGAAGTTCCATCCTGTTTGATATACTATAGATAAGTTCTCCCAGTGATTTTTCGTTTAGTTTTTCAAACTCTCTCTCCAGAGCCTCTGTAAATTCTCTTATGGCGCTGAGTTCCTTTTTCCCCAGAATGGTAACTTTTTCTTCATCCAGTTTTAATCGAAATTGGAAATCTTCGGGTGCGAAGGTTGTAACCCAGTTCCATGCGCATATGGCTCTTGTCTGGATTCTCTCGATTGACGACTTAAAGCTCTCCAGTTTCCCTTCATCCTCTGCCTGCTTTTTTAAGAATGCAATCGTGTTTTCGATATTTCCCTCGTTTATCTGTGCAACGTTACATAGGTGTCTAAAAGGAACCTGGTAGGGTATTGTTTCGGGTATCGATTGTATCTGGGAAAGTTCGTATATCCTGGATTCTTTTTCCCGTCTCTTCTCCGAGACATTCTCCAGTCCGAAGAATATTCGCTCGCATTTATCGTAATCTTCATAGATTTTTATTACATCCAGGTCAAAGGAGATTACAAACTCGCTGTTGGGCCTGGTTCCTGCAAACATGTATCTTACCACCTCAGGCTGATACACCTCCAGTACGTCTTTTAGGCTTACGACTTCACCGGTGGAGGAGGATAGTTTCCCTCCCCTGCCCTTTATCCCTATAAAATCGTATTGAAAGCTTACAGGTGGTTCGTAATTGTAAACCTCTCGTACGATCTTTTTTGCCGTATCGAAACTCCCACCTTCGGAGTGATGATCCTTCCCCGCGGGTTCAAAATCTACCCTTTCATACTCCCATCGCATTGGCCAATCGATCCGCCAGAAGAGCTTTACGGCGGGTGTCTCTCTTAGGTCCACAGTTTCTCTGTTACCACAGCTTTCACAGGAGTAGGTTACTCCATACTCCCCGTCCCATGCCTCTACCCTGGTGGTGTCTCTGTTGCATGAGGTGCAAAACACTGTTATTGGCCACCAGTTTTCATCTAGGGGGGTCGTTCTGTGCTCGTTCAGTATGGCTCTTATTCTCTCTCTCGATTCGAGCGCTTTTTTTATCCCCTCTGCGTACGTTGAACTTCTGTAGCGTTTTGCCTGGTATATATACTCCGGGTGTATTCCCACCAGGGGGAGAAGTTTCTCCACCTCTACCTCGTTTCTCCTTGCATAGCTTTCGAACTCGCCGTATGGATCCGGGGTAAGGGTTATTGGCATCCTGAGGTATTTTTTTAACTCCTCCTGGTTTGGCATATTTCTTGGTACCTTTCTAAATACATCGTAGTCATCCCAGGAGTAGATGAAGCGTGTATTCTTGCCCATTTCGTTTAGGGCTCTTACTACCAGATCTACCGAGATTATCTCTCTAAAGTTTCCTATGTGTACCGTCCCTGATGGAGTAATCCCGGAGGCGCATGTGTAGAGTTCTTTCTCGCCCTTTTCCCTTACTATTTTTGCGGCGTTTATATCTGCCCAGTGATTGGATTGATTCTTTGCTTTATCTTTCATAGTTATTGAATATAAATGAGTAACATCTTCTTTGCAAGAGTCACCGTCGGCTTTGTTTCTTTGGCTTAAGAGAAAAATATTTCAATTAATTGGTTGTATTATTTTTAAATCAATGGTTATATTACCAATAAAATAGCCTTCCTTTGTCGGGGAAGGGATTAAATTTTAAATTTTTTAGAAGGGAGAAGAGAGAAAATGGGTGATGATTTTTTGAGGGATTTTCTCGGTGAGGAACACTATCGCAAGATAGAGGCAATTGGAAATGAGGAGCTTAATAGCTTTTTAACCAAGTTTATAAAGAAACTGAAACCTTCTAAAGCTTTTGTGTCCAATGATTCCAGAGAGGATATAGCATATATAAGAAACAGAGCTATAGAGACCGGTGAAGAGGCAAAATTGGCCACTGAGGGTCATACGATTCATTTTGACGGTTACTACGATCAGGCTAGGGATAAGGCGAATACCAAGTATCTTCTCCCCAAGGGGGTAGATCTTGGACCTAATATCAATTCAATAGACAAGGAAGAGGGTCTAAAAGAACTTGATGAGATTATGGATGGGATAATGGAGGGGCATGAGTTGTTTATCTGTTTTTATTCCCTTGGCCCCAATAATTCGGAGTTTACAATTCCCTGTGTGCAGCTGACCGATTCCTCTTACGTTGCTCATAGTGAGACAATCCTCTACAGACCCGGATATGAGGAGTTTAAAAAGAGGAAGGGCTTTAAGGATTTTTTCAGATTTGTCCACAGCGAGGGAGAGCTCGAAAACGGTGTTAGTAAGAATATAGATAAGAGGAGGGTTTACATAGATCTGGATGGTCAGATCGTTTATAGCATGAACACTCAGTACGGTGGAAACACTCTCGGGCTTAAGAAGCTTGCTATGCGGCTTGCGATAAACAAGGCCTCGAGAGAGGGGTGGCTTACCGAGCATATGTTTGTCATGGGGGTTAACGGTCCGGGTGGACGTGTGACCTATTTTACAGGAGCCTTTCCCTCCATGTGCGGAAAGACCTCGACTGCTATGGTTACCGGAGAGAGAATAGTAGGGGATGATATTGCATACTTAAGGAATATAGGGGGAGAGATACGAGCTGCCAATGTGGAGAATGGTATGTTTGGTATAATCCTCGGGATAAACTCTAAAGATGACCCTGAGATATGGAGGGCGCTCCATACCCCTAATGAGATAATATTCTCGAATGTTCTGGTGGCGGATGGAAAACCCTACTGGGTTGGTATGGATGACGAGATACCCGAGAGGGGTAGAAATCACTCGGGCGAGTGGTATAAGGGTAAGAAAGATGCCGAGGGAAAAGAGATTCCTCCGTCTCATCCGAATGCGCGATTTACCCTCCGTCTCGATTCTCTTCCCAATCGAGACCCCAAAATGCATGATCCGGAAGGGGTGCCTGTAGGCGGAATTATATACGGCGGAAGGGATTCCGATACCTGGGTTCCGGTGGAACAGTCTTTTGATTGGGAGCATGGCATTATTACGAAGGGTGCCTCACTCGAATCGGAAACTACGGCAGCTACCCTTGGGCAAGCCGGAATTAGAAAATATAGCCCCATGTCTAATCTGGATTTCCTCTCTATTCCGATAGGCAGGTACATTCAGAATAATATTGATTTTGGTAAAAAGGTGAATAAGGCTCCCTTGATATTCTCTGTTAACTACTTCCTTAAGAATGATAAGGGTGAGTTTTTAAATACGAGACAGGATAAGCGCGTCTGGCTAAAGTGGATGGAGAGAAGGGTTCATGGAGAGTTTGGGACGATTAAGACACCCACGGGTTTGATTCCCCTTTATGAGGATTTGAAGCTTCTCTTTAAGGAGGTTCTCGATAAGGATTATACGAAGGAGGAGTATATCGAACAATTTAGCCTTAGGGTTCCGGAAAACATTGCTAAGATAGATAGGATTCTCGAGATATACAGAACAAAGGTAAGCGATACCCCGGAGATTGTATTTAAGGTTCTGGAAGAGCAGAAAAAGCGTCTGGAAGAGGCAAAGGCTAAGTACGGCGATAGAATAAGTCCGTTTGCCTGGGAGTAAAAGAACTGTTACGATAATTTATCCCGGTCTTATCTGTGAGGTTTTTTACGGTAGGACCGGGTTTTTTATGCCAATTTTTTTATGTCATTTTCCGTGCTATTTCTCTCTACTTTGAGTGTTCCAGGAGTTTTGCAAGTTTTGAGGTGGAGGGAATGTTTTCCAGTACGATTTTCACGGATGTAGTCATCGGTACGGCAAGAAGAACCCCCGCAGGTCCCCATAGCCATCCCCAGAAGAGCAATGAGAGAAAAATTACAAATAGGGAAAGATTCATTGTGTTACCCATTAGCTTTGGATCTATGATATTTCCTATAATCGTTTGCATAATCCAGAGAGCAAAGAGCATCCAGAATGGTTTTGGTGTAATCCCGTACTGGGCCAGTCCTATAAAGAAGGGGATTAGAGTTGCTATTACCGAGCCTATGCTGGGTATATAGTTGAGTATAAAGGTAACAAAACCAAGTACCAATGCGTACTGGATGCTGAAGGCGTATAGTATAATACCCGCGAGTACCCCTGTTCCGAGACTTATTGCTGTTTTTAGGGCTATATACTTTCTTACCTCTCGGTCTATTTTCCCGAATACTACCGGTATTCTTCTCTCCCTTTTTGTAGAAAATATCTTCATTAGCTTTCTCTGGAAGTTGTGTTTACCATAGACAAACAGGACTGAGAATAGAAAGATGACTCCAAATTGGACTACATAGTTGACAATTGAACGAGCCAAGGTGAACGCAAAAGAAGCCACGGGTAGAGCCTTAAAGTCTTCCAAGATATTAAACTTGAGTCTTCCATTGGAGTAGGTATTTAATCTCTGGGTTATGTCCAAAAACAGGTCTATTAATTTTTTCTGGTATCTGGGGAATGAAGCTGCGAACTCTAGAATATTGTTGTACAGTACGCTTCCCAGGGCTACAAAGATACCGAGAAAGAGGAGGGCTGCAATTGTGACGGCAAGAAGCAGGGGCACTCCGATTCTCTTAAGAAATGTTACTATTGGATCCATTATATAGGCAAGAAGAAAGGAGAGTAGCACAATTATTATTACGTCCTGGGCCTGCCTTAGTGTAAACCCGATGAGGATTACTGCGATTATGGCGAGAAGAAACTCTATCTTGTTCTCCTTTTCCATGGCTTAAACAATACATTAAAAGGGGCTGAAGTTCCAGAGGAATAATTTTTATTGACTTTTATTTACGATGGTATTAATTCTAATCTATGGTAATTCTTGCAAATACAAAGTTAAGAGATGCATTTAGAGAGCATCCGGAATTAAAAACTCTCCTTGTGGGGATGTCCCCAAAGTTTGAAAAATTAAATAATCCCCTTGTGTTTAGGCTGGTGGAGCGCTGGGTTACCTTCGGAGATATCGCAAAAGTTGGAGGACTCTCTATATGTGAGATTCTTCATAGGCTAAACTCTGCTATTGGTATGGAAAAAGAGCTTTTTAAGCTTGCCCCGGAGTGTATCAAAGAGAGGGAGATAACCGAGGAGAGAAAGAAAAGGCCGAATTGGCTCGAAGATGCTAAAGAAACAGTACTTCTCGATGTTAGAGAGCGTGAAGGATTTTTTCTTAATGAAATACTCTCCGTTCTAAAAACTCTTCGTTTTGATCAGGTTCTACTGGTGATAAATAGTTTTTATCCCGCTCCTCTTGTAAAGATGATGGAAGAGGCGGGCAACGAGACCTTCTATGAGAGTCCCCGCCCGGGGGAGCATAGGTTGTATATTAAGAAGGGTGCTAGGGTAGGAGATTGGCGGAAGCGGAGGGAAGATTTTGAGGTCCTGGATGTAAGGGGATGGAGAGAGGATCCTTTCTCCGAGATACTGAAAAAGGCAAATGAAATAGCCCCGGGAGAGGGTTTTAGGCTTGTGCAATTTTTCTATCCTGAACCACTAGTTAATATGATTGAACCTATGGGATTCGAGACAGAGGTTGAACGGAGGGGTGAACATGAGTTTCATATCTATTTTTATAAGAAAGAGGATGTAAGAAGAGAAAAACTTTCCAAAAGTGGACGGATTCCCCTTGTGATTCAGTCGGCAACCCCGGTTGTTTATCCTGTAATAATGAAGCTCCTTCAGTCAAAGGAACTTATGAATCGTATAAGGATTGAAGAGCTTAAGGTGTGGGATAAAACGGAGAAACATCTCGGTTGGATTGTGAATGGAAAGGCTGATATTAGTTTTTCCGCTGTGGCTGCGGTGGCGAATCTCTTCCAGAAGGGTCTTGATATAAAGATGACCGCTATCATTGTTTGGGACAATTTTTACCTTCTCACCAATGGTTTTAAGGCTGAGGATTTTTCCGATTTGGGGGATAAAAGTGTATTCTTGCCCCTTATAAGAAGTGCTCCTCCCTTTGCTGTTACTACCTATCTTATAAAAGCGTTGGGCTATGATCCTGCAGATTTCGATTTTCGGTTTGGTGAACCCTTTGGTAGGCCCACCGATATAAAGGATATGCTGGTGAGCGGAAGGATAGAGGCCGGGCTCTTGAGAGAACCGGAGGCGAGTTTTGCTATTTACGAGGGAAAAGGAAGGGTTGTAGAATCGATTGCATATAAGGATTTGTGGAAAAAGCTCTTTCCGGGGGAGGGAAATCTTCCAAATGCTGGACTTCTATTTAAGGGAGAGATTTTGAGGGAACATCCTGATGTTGCAAGGCTCTTTATGGAGGAAACCAAGAAGGCGATAGATTGGGTTGTCAGTAATAGAAGGGAAGCTGCTCGTCTGAGTTACGATATTATGGGGGTCTCTCCGGAAGAGGCCGAGCTATTTTTATCCAGAGTAAACTTTGATTATAAACCATCCAGAGAGGTGCTGGATTCCATTACGAATTATATAGAGGTGCTAAATAAGGCGGGTTACGGAAGAAAACGCTTTGACGAACTTGAGAATCTCTTTGCTTAGTCTGGGCCTTAATTCTGATTGTAATTGACAATGTGGCTTTAAGTTTGTATATTAATCTAAAAATCAGCTCCGGGTGGCTGATATTTTTTTGTCTTATCTTTTAGCCTTTGCCCCAGTAGCTCAGCAGGATAGAGCAGCGGTTTCCTAAACCGGAGGTCGGACGTTCGAGTCGTCTCTGGGGCATCTTTTTTGTTTTTTATTCAAAGGTTACAGCGTAGTCTAGTGGTTGGTTTAAGAGGAGCATCTTTAAGAGAGGTATTTTGAACACTACGATATTGGGATGCGTTACCTTTCCTCCCTCCTGAGAGATTATTCTCCCCTCGCATTTTACCGTTACTGTAATGTATGAAGCCTTGATAGCATCCGGACCCTTCTCTCCGAGGGCGAATTTCATCATATCCAGGTAGTCGGCCTCCGTGGTAGAATCGTCCTCCTGGGGTCCCATACTCTCTATGAGGGGGTTTGAGAGGGCAGGAAAGGCCTTTGTTAACTGTTTAAAGTTCTTTTTGTCCAGATGGAAGCGTAGTTCTTTTCTCTTACCTGCTTCTTTAAAGGAGATTATTCCTGTAGAGCTTATATCTTTATTGCTTCCCAGGGTTTCTTCTATATTGGTAAAATCGACTGCAATTTTAAGTGTGTCCGGTTTGGGTGTCGAGATGGAACGAAGTGTTAATCCTTTTCTCTGCTGAAGGGATTTTTTAATTTCAGGTATATCAAATACCTTGTTGTCGGTAATTTTCTCTTTGTTGCCCGTTACCTCAGAGAGGTTTTTTAGGTAGTCTACAAATATTTTTTTCATAACAACGGTCGAATGAAAGTTTCCCGAGCCGTCTCTTTTAAGGTAGATATTTTCGTTTACGCTACACGAGTTAAAGAGGAATATTACTCCGAGTGTTAGGATACCCAAAATAATTGGAAATCTTTTGTTAAACTTAACTTTCATAGTGGTAATAAAATAAACTTTTTTGCTATAAATAGTCAAGGAAATATATGAGGTAGGAAAAGGGGTATCCGGATGAATATCGTATGGGATTTTGATGGTACAGTGCTTCCCATGACACCATATGACAGTGAGCAAACTCTACTCTACTATCACTTGAAAAATGGAGGGGGAAACTCGTTATTTAGGAAATTTTTTATAAGGGCCATTATGTATGCGGATATGAAGGGATGGTTGGGACATCTCTTTAAGCCTATGTATATAAGGGCTCTAAAAGGATTGGAAATAGATGCGATAGATATTGTAGCTAGAGGGCTTGCAGAAAGAATTTCCGAAGAGGATATAGAGACCTTTAGGTGGCTTCATTTGCAGGGCCACGAGATGGTTCTTGTTTCCTGCGGTACCCTGGATTTGAGTAGGGCGACTTTTCGGGCAGCCGGGATTGATAAGTATTTCAGGCAGATTATAGCTAATAGTTTTACTGTTAGGGAGGGTAGGGTAATCTCTATGGAGTTTAGAACCCTCTACCCGGAGGATAAGTTGAGTATGGTAAAGAAGATAGGTTATAAACGAGAAAATACCATAGTTGTAGGAGATGGGCCTACGGATATACCCCTTCTCGAGTGGAGTAAATACCCGGTTGTAATTGATAGAAACAGAAGGCGGGTTGGGTACTTTAGGGGAAGGGGGTATCGTACTATCTCCAGGATTGCAGATATTCTTCCATTGATTAGGGAGTTTGAATTGGAAAATTTGGGAGAGGTTAGGAAATGAGGAGCGATAGGCGATTGATTGTCTTTGATATGGACGGAGTGCTTGTGGATGTCTCTTCCTCTTACAGAGATGTTGTAAGGGAGACAACCTATCTCTTTTTTAAGGGGGCAAAAGGGTTTAATAAATTACCAAGGCCTTTGTTTCCTCTCGATGATTTGGCTGTTGTTAAGGGTAGTGGGGGACTTAACAACGATTGGGAACTTACCTATCTTGTTATAAGTCTTTTGTTGGAGTATGCAGAGATAGATGATTCTCTTTATAGAAGGATTACAGATAGTATTGATAGAGCGAATCCTCAGAGAAGTCCCGATTGTAGAGTGATATCCGAGGAGTTGTTGAAAGAGTTTATCCCTCTTGTAGATGTTTCTCCGTTGGGGGAATATCTTGAAGGACAGGATATGCCTCTTAGCCGTATGTATATGCGCGAAGATAGACGAAAGAAAAAGCGTATTCATCCTCTGGTTGATTTTTTTAGCCGTGGTGATGTAGATAGCGGAAATGTTGTAAAACGTATCTTTCAAGAGGTTTACCTTGGCAGGGAGTTGTTCAAAAAAATTTATGGTTTTGCCCCATTGTTTTACTCCGGTATAGGGTTTATAGATAGAGAACGTTTAATCATTGGAAGAGAGGTGCTGGAGAAACTTTCTAAGGGAAATGTTCTTGCCGTAGCGACGGGTCGTCCCAGGGTAGAGGCAGAATATGCACTTAATCGCTTTGAAATTGGCAAATACTTCTCAGAGGTTCTTACATTGGATGAGTGTATGGAGGAAGAAAAACGGATTTTAAGGGAGAGTGGTACACCTGTTTCTTTAAGTAAGCCTCATCCATACATGCTGGACAGAATTGCGGAGGAATTTAGGGATGTCTGTAGTAGCTATTACCTGGTTGGGGATATGCCCGATGATATGATTTCTGCAATGCGTTCCTCTTTTGGGTATACGGGTATAGGATTTGTTGTGAACGTAGGGGAAAACAGGGGTAACGGGGAGCGACTTGAGGGCATTGCGGAGAATTTAAAGAGATGTGGTGCGAAAAAAGTGTTTTTTTCTGTAGAAGAGCTAAAAAATTTTTTTGATGATTTTTGAATAAATATAAAAAAATGAAATAGTTATATATGGGTACATATATACTTGTCTATACAGGCTGCAATATTAGATAATTGTAATATATGAAAATAAAAACAAGTTGTTCGCAATAGCGTTCGGGGGAGGAGTTGGGCTTTTATTCGTATGTATTTTTATGCTATATATAGTATATTATTGCATCATATGAGGAATAGGGTTGTTTGTTGTGTATAAAAATACTTGACGTAAGAATGATTTGGTTTAAAATAAAAACAAAAACTTAAGGAGGTTTTTATGAAGAGGAAACTGTTGGTGCTTATTCCTGTTTTGTTACTTCTTATTCCTGCTTTTGTGTTCGCTGGGGGAAAACAGGAAAAGGGTAAAGGCGAGGTAGTTCTCTATACCGCTTTTGAAGAGGACGAGACCGCTGATTACCTTGCTCTGGCTAAAAAGGAGCTTCCTGACATTGATGTCAAGTGGGTAAGGTACTCTACCGGTGAGGTTGCGGCAAAAATCCTCGCAGAGAAAGACAATCCCCAGGCGGATTTAATTTGGGGAACTGCTGTAACAGAACTTGCCAGATTAAGAGACCTGTTCGTGCCGTATAAACCAAAGGGGTTTGATAAGATTAAAAAGGAGTTTAAGGACCCGGATGGTTACTGGGTGGCTGTTGATATGTATGTTGCTGCGTTCTGTGTAAATAAGGATAGACTTGCAAAGAAGGGTTTGGATATGCCTAAGAGCTGGACTGATTTGACAAAACCCGAATACAAGAACGAGATAATTATGCCCAATCCTGCAAGTTCTGGAACCGGGTATTTACAGGTTTCCTCTATACTTCTTTGGAAGGGCATAAAAGAGGGCAAAGAGGACGGATGGAATTTCCTCAAGAAACTTGATAAGAATATCGTAGAGTATACGGATTCCGGATCCGCTCCTGCAAAGATAGCATCAAAAGGAGAGATTACCGTTGGTTGTTCTTTTGGATATAGGGTGGCAAAGCAGATGGCTGCCGGGTACCCTGTGGCGATGGTTTTCCCTGCGGAGGGAAGTGGATACGAACTTGAGGCTAATGCTCTAATCAAGGGTGCAAAGCATCCCGAAGCGGCAAAGAAGTTCCTCGACTGGGCTATATCCGAGGATGCGATGAAGGCATACTCAAAGTATAAGATTATGGTTACAATGCCCGGTATTAAATCGCAGAGTAAGATCCCTCTACCCGATCCTAAGACCGTTAAACTTTTCCCGATGGATTTCAAATACACATCTGAGCACAAAACGGAAATCGTTAATAAATGGCGAGAACTCTTCCAGGAGAAGGCTCAGAAAAAATAGCAACATTTTCTTTCTTACGCTGGCCTCTTTAATCTGAGAGGTCAGCGTTTTAAAAAGTGTTCGAAGAGCATACATATTTTATAACGTGGCTGTACTTGATACTAAGGCTGGGAATAGATTTGTGAAATTGTGGAAAAAATCATTCGGTAGGTAGGTTATGGCAAAGAATTTACAGTTAAAGGATATTTCAAAGAAATTTGATAATGTATTTGCAGTGCGGGATATGAATCTCGAGATACGGGAGGGAGAGTTTATTACACTTTTGGGACCCTCTGGTTGTGGGAAAACAACCACTCTCCGTATGATAGCAGGTTTTGAAACCCCAACATCCGGTGAGATTATTTATGGCGGAAAGGTAATAAACGATCTTATTCCGCAGAAGCGGAATTTTGGTATTGTATTTCAATCTTACGCTCTCTTCCCTCATATGCGTGTTAGCGAGAATGTGGCTTTTGGTTTAAAGATGCACAAGTATCCGAAGGATAAGATCGAAAAGCGAGTGGATGAACTTCTGGATATTGTGGGACTTAAAGAGCATAAGCACAAGTATCCCGCAGAGCTCTCCGGTGGTATGCAGCAGCGTGTTGCCCTTGCGAGGGCCCTCGCCCCCAGTCCGGAGGTTCTGCTTTTGGACGAACCTTTAAGTGCTCTTGATGCCAAGATAAGGGTAAAATTGAGAGCAGAGATAAAGCAGCTTCAGGTAGAACTGGGGATTACCACGGTGTACGTAACCCATGACCAAGAGGAAGCGCTCTCTATCTCTGACAGGGTGGTTGTAATGAACCATGGAATCATAGAACAGATAGATGAGCCTGTTGCTATCTATAAGAATCCTGTGTCCAAGTATGTTGCTGATTTTGTTGGTACAAGTAATTTCTTTACAGGTGAGCTTGAAGATGGGGTTATTAAGGGTAAGGATTACAATTTTAGGGTGGCAAACGTAAATGGTATTTCCTCAGGGAGCGTGACTGCTGCAATAAGACCGGAGAAGATAGAAATAGTGAGGGGAAATGATCACTCCGGCTCTGATATTGTCAAGGAGAATATACTAACTGGAAAACTGATGGTTGTCGTGTTTTTAGGGTTGATTGTGCGTCTCGTGGTTAAGCTCAAGAATCAGGAGGTTATTGTTGATATTCTGGAGAAGCGTTTCTCCGATATGGGGATAAAACGCGGTGATGATATAAATTTATACTTTCCCCCAGAGGGATTTATTGTTTACAAGAACAGTTAAAGGTGGTTGTGTATGTCTACAGTTACTGTCGAAGGTGTAAAAACAAGAAGGATACTGGACGATAAGTATGTGGTCTATGTGGTTGGGGGGATAATCGGACTATTTCTCCTCATTTTTATGTTACTCCCCGTTTTGAATATCCTAAGACTTAGTATTACAGCGTACGATCCGAATCAGCATCAGTTTCTTAAGAGGTTTACCCTTGCAAATTTTGTAAACTACTTTAGTAAACCGGCTATAGTGCAATCGCTCTACCATAGTTTGTGGATTGCTGTGTGGTCTATGGTTATAACCACTGTACTTGCATTTTTCTTTGCTTACGGCCTAACGAGGACCACAATAAGGTGGAAGAAGGCACTGTACTACATAGCGATGACCCCGCTGATCGCCCCCTCTCTTTTGCAAGCAATGGCACTTATCTCGCTTTTTGGTGCCAATGGTTTGATAACCGCAGGTTTGTTACACGTTAATTGGAATATATATGGGCCTTTGGGGATTATAATTTCTGAGGTATTGTACTGTTTCCCCCATGCTATGGTAATCCTATATACCACACTCTCTGCGGTGGATTCCAGGTTGGACGAAGCTGCCGCCAGTCTTGGGGCTTCGGGGGTTACTACATTTTTCAGGGTAACCATTCCCACTGCGCGCTATGGTATTTTTTCTGCTGCTGCTTTGGTGTTTAATCTGGCCATAACCGATTTTGGTAACCCGATTATAATCGGGAGGGGGTACAAGGTTCTTTCCACAGAGATTTACCTGCAGGTTATAGGTATGCAGAGATTCGATCTGGGGACAACCATTGCGGTAGTGCTCCTGGTTCCATCTGTAATTGCCTTCCTGATAAATTACTACTTTACGAAGAAGAGCAGTGCAATGATAAGTGGAAGGGCCAACCCCAAACTTCCGCCGTCCAGGCCGCTTAAGAAATGGAGTTTTACCATATACAGTTGGCTGATTGCTCTTATCCTCCTCTCTGTTATAGGAGTTATAGTTGTTAAGTCTTTTGTTAAGGTATGGATGTACAATTGGACCTTAACTACGGCACATTACCACTTTAAGATTCCGGGTGGTACGGGAGTTCTTTGGACGAGTTTATGGATAGCTCTGGTTGTGGGGGTAATAGCGGCCTTTGTCACGCTTGTAAATGGCTATGTTATAGAGAAGAAGAAACCGTTCTTTGCACAGCCTCTGTACCTCTTTTCTGTTATACCTGCAGCAATTCCGGGACTTGTTATGGGTTTGGGCTATATTCTGATTTTTAATACTAGGTTTCTGGGACTTGATAATATCCTCTACGGGAAGGCTTCTCTTATTATCATAAATATTATGGTCTGTAATTTTACGCTCGGTACGCTTTCCAGTATGTCGAATATGAAGAATATTGATAAGTCGATGGATGAGGCTGCTACGAGTCTGGGGGCGGATACTGTAAAAACCTTTTTCCAGGTGATATTCCCGTTAAGTCGAGTTTCATTTATGAGCAACCTTATCTACTACTTTATGAGAAGTATGGTTACAATAAGTGCTGTTATATTCCTCGTTTCTCCGGATGTTCACCTGGCAGCCGTTTCTGTGATAAATCTGGAAAAGGATGGTAAAGAGGGTGGTTCTGCCGCAATGGCAACTCTAATAATGTTAATTGTTGTCGTTGTTTTGGGTCTGACGTCTCTAATATTTAGAAAGAAGGGCCTAAAGGTTTCCTCTACACCTGTTGAGGTAAGTTGAAAGGAGGTGGTAAACTGGCAGATCTTTTTATAGATTTGCCAGTTTTTTTACCCTGTTTTTCTTGACTTGTATTTGGTATTTGTATATATAGGTAGACAGGTAGATAGGTAAAATGGTGGAGATAGACAAGAGTAATCCTATACCAATATACATACAGCTTGCTCGTTGGCTTGAGGAAAAGATAGGTGATGATACCTTTCCTGTGGGTTCGAAGATTCCCTCGGAGGGGGAGTTGTCCAGTAAGTTTGGGGTAAATCGGAACACAATCCGCCATGCGATTGAGATGCTTGTGAAGAAGGGGATGCTGGAGAAGCAAAAGGGCATAGGGACATTTGTTAGGAGGAAGAACACACTCTATCCGATTCATCAGTTGGGTCGAATGACGAGCTTTGTTGATGATTTTGACATGGCCGAGGTAGATATTGAGGATGTAACGATCTCTAAAGAGGTGATTGATGCCCCTGTTGATATTGCGGAAAAGTTGATGGTGGAACCGGGGAGCAAAATCATAGAGATAGAGCGAATTAGAATTGCCGATAAGACCCCCTTTGTGCTTGAACGTCAGTTTTACAAGTATGAAGATTTTTCCGGTCTCCTCGAGATTGATATTAAGGGTTCTATGTATCAGATTTTGAGGGAGAACTTTAATGCGGATCTTCACCATTCTGTTCAGACAATCCGTGCTGTAAAATTGCCCAAAGACATTGCGGATAAGCTTGAGATAAGTAGAAGCGTTCCCTGTATACTCCTGGAGAGTCTCGCCTATACAAGGGAGAATGTTTGTATAGAGGTGCTTCTCTCCTACTATAGGGGGGATCGCTATGTGTTTAAGGTTGAGGCCGGGGAGTACAGGAGGGAGATGAGTTCGAAGACAATTTGAAAAGTATAATTTTTAAAAATTAAGTCTAAAGAATTAAGGAGGGTTAAATTGTCAATAGTTAATGCTAAAGAGATCCTTTTAAAGGCTACCGAGGAGAGGTATGCGGTAGGGGCCTTTAACGTGACGAATATTATTCAGATGGAGGCGGTAATAGAGGCCGCTGTAAATAAAAAGGCACCTCTAATTATTCAAACCTCTGTTACGCCGTCGAAGTTTATAGGTCCTAAGGTCTTCAGTGCTGTTTATAGAACACTTGCAGAGTCCGCGCCAATTCCCATAGCGCTTCATCTGGATCACTGTACAGATGTTGAGTATTGTAAAGAGTGTGCCGATGCGGGGTATACCAACATAATGATAGACGCCTCTAAGCAGGTTTTTGAAGAGAATGTCCGGCAGACTAAAGAGGTGTGTGACTATGTTCATAAGGTAGGCAATATTTCCGTAGAGGGTGAACTTGGTACGGTGTCCGGTGTTGAGGATCAGGTTAAGGTGGCAGAGGATGAGGCTGCTCTCTGTGATCCTGATAAGGCAGTTGAGTTTGTAGAGAGAACAGGGGTTGATCTGCTAGCTCCCGCAATAGGGACGGCCCATGGAATCTATAAAACAAAGAATCCGAAACTGGATTTTGACAGGCTTGAAAAGATATTTAAGCTTTTGAATGGAAACGGACCGAAGGTGCCCCTTGTAATTCATGGGGGAACAGGCTTGCAGCCCGATGTTGTGAAGAGGCTCGTCTCTCTTGGTGGTTCTAAGTTTAATGTATCCACCAATCTAAAGCATGTACTCCTTGATACTATTTACGACTATATCTCTGCGCATAGGGATGAGTATAATCCAGGTAAGGTTGATAAGGCAGTAAAAGAGGCAACTATTAAATTGATTGAATCGTGGATTGATATTCTGGGCTCTGCTGGAAAGGCGTAGATGGGAGAGTTCAGAGCGAATAAAACAAAAATTAGTGGAAGGAGAAAATTGATGAAGAAGGAAATGAAGGATTATTTTGTACCGTGGCTTGAGGGTTTGAAGATGTATATCTCACCTCACATCGAGCTTGCGTGGAAGAGACCCGAATTACACAGGATGATGTCAAATGAAAATCCCTTTCCTCCCTCAGAAAAGGTAATGGAGGCCATAAACAAATATGCTAAGGTTGCCAATAGGTATGCGGATCAGGGTACAGCAGTAAGAACAAAGATTGCAGAGATTAATGGTTTGGAGGGACCGGAAAATGTCTTGATAGGGAATGGCTCGAGCGAAGTCTACGATATGATATGGAGAAGTCTCGTTCAGCCCGGGGAAGAGATTATTCAGCACACCCCATGTTTTGGTATATACAAATTAAGGGCAGCCGTTGTTGGTGCCAAATTGATATCAGTTCCTATGATATACGAGGATAAGCAGTTTAAGTTTGATCCTGATGCGATTCTTAAGGCTATCACACCGAAGACGAAGATAATCGTTATTGCGAATCCCAATAATCCAACGGGCAATTTCATGGATGATAAGGATTTTGTGAAGATTGCAGAAACCGGTATCCCCTTTGTTGTGGATGAGGCGTATGTTGAGTTTGCGGGGCTTGGGAAATCTCAGGTGAAATTGATTAAGGATTATCCCAATGTAATGATTACCAGAACACTCTCAAAGGCGTATGGTCTTGCTGGGTTGAGGTTTGGGTACCTTCTAGCGGATAAAGAGGTTATCGCACGAATTGCCGCTACGCTTATCCCATGGAATGTTAATACGATTACTATGTGGGCGGCATTGGCTGCTTTTGAGGATACAGAGGCTCTTAAGATGAGGGTGGAGTTTAACAATAGTCAGGTTAAGTATATAGAGGAGAGTCTTAAAGATATAGAGGGACTTACGATATTTCACTCTCACGGTAACTATATACTCTTTGATGCTAAAGGTACGGGCAAGAAGGGTAAAGATATGGTTGCCTATGCCGAGGAACATGGTGTTATACTGCGCCCTCAGCCCGAGATGTACGGTAGTGATGGTTTTTTTAGAATTACAATAGGAACGGAAGAGGAAAATAAACTGGCTGTAAAGCTTATAAGGGAATTTTTAACAAGTTAGGTTTTGCTTGCGGGTGTGGTTTTGTGTGATTTTTGATAATTCCCGGCAAAATCTTTGAAAGGAGTTTTAAAATGGCTGAGATAAAGGGCTTTTTCTTTGACCAGGATGGTGTAATTATGGATACGGAGCGTGATGGACATAGGGTGGCATTTAACAAGACTTTTAAAGAGTTTGGTTACGATTTTCAGTGGGATGAAGAGGAGTATCATGAACTTCTTCAGGTCGGCGGAGGAAAAGAGAGGATGCGTCACTATCTTCACACCAAGGGCTTTGGTGTTCCTGTAAAGCCCGAAGAGGAGGATGAGCTTATAAAAAAACTCCACAAGAGGAAGACCGAAATTTTCATAGAGCTTGTGGAGAGTGGAAAGCTCCCCCTTCGCCCCGGCATAAAGAGAATTATGAAAGAGATAAACGATCTCGGTTTGGTTCTTGCAATATGTACTACCTCTAACGAGAAAGCTGCCCATGCCGTTGCTTATAAGATATTAAAGGATATTAAGTTCGATCAGGTGTTGGCCGGTGATATTGTGAGCAGGAAAAAACCGGATCCGGAGATATATCTTCTCGCGTTGGAAAAGACCGGCTTAAAGCCGGATGAGGTCATTGTAATAGAAGACTCAAGGAATGGAGTGCTTGCCGCTAAGGCTGCCGGACTTCATGTGGTTGCTACTACGAACGGGTATACCGAAAAGGAGAATCTGGAGGATGCCGATATTATTGTTACCTGTTTGGGGGAACCCGATGGAATTAAGTGTGAGTTAAAGAAAGGCGGTGAGGGGTTGGACTTTAAGGGCTATCTCACGGCGAAACAACTGATAGAGTATTTCTCTAAGTGATACTCAATATATACCTCCTTATGAAAACCGCCAGTCCCCTTTGCCTATAGGCTGGGATGGCGGTTTTTTTGTGTTTATGTCTCCAGCTTTAGTTTTCTCTCTTTTGGACCGTCATAGTACTCCGGGAGTTGAAGACTTAAGTCTAAGGGTTGTACTATATGACTCTTTCGGGAGGCTCTCCATCCCCTCTCTCTCTCCATTTCTTCTATACTATGGGCAATGAGGGAAACAGTGCGGGAGAGTATTATAAGACCCTTGGTTTGCTTTGGGGTTAGTCCCATATCGCAACATATTGCGGCAAAGGCCCCGGGGGCGTTTAGGTAGAGTTTTCTGCTAAAGAAGTTTTCTGTCTCATTCTCTATCAATTTTGCAAGTTGTACATGCTTGCCGCTTATCTGGTAGGTATCCGATAGCTCAAATAATCGCTCTACGCGTGGGTCTTTTATGTGCTGAGGATGATGGTATCCGTTTAGAATTTTTTTATTTTCTCTATGCCATTTTACAATCTCTCTGGCACATTCTTCCAAGGTTTTTCCCTCTTTCTCGCATCGTTTTATTCCATCGGAGAAAACCTGGGCTGGAATATCGGCAGAGGCGTGGCGTTCTCCGAGGGTTAATACGCCACCTGCTACCGCCGTGTTTAATGGTACTCCGCCAGAGGCGACAAATCGGGCTGCTGCTGCGGAGGGTGAAAAGGCGTGTTCTGCAAGGGAGACTAGCAGAGCATTGATCATCTTTCTGTAGTTTTCCGGTGGGAGTTCTCCTGTTAATACGAGGTATGCCATAGCTGCAAAATCTATGTTTCCCGTTAACTCGTTTAGATCGTATCCCCTTATGACGATTCTGTCCTGTGTTTTGTAGGCTATTGCCGTTCTCCAGTGGAAATTTTCTCTTTTTTCTTCCATATATAGTTGCCCCCTTTTTAGCTCTTAGTGCTGTATTTTAGGTAGCTTATATCACCGCTATTGAAGTTTCAATACAAAAGGGAATGTTGGAAAAATACCTCGAAATGACCGATAAATACAGTGAGATGAAATTCTCTATACGTTATCTTTTTTGTGGAGTTCTACTAGGTTTATTTCTCTTTTCCTTAAGTTTTGCTCTTTCGGGGTGTGCAACCATGGGAAAGGTCTCCGGTAGTGGAGAGCCTGTCGGATCAACGGGTGGTAACTCTGTCGGAGGGAAAGGTCTGCCTCCTGCTAAGGGGCGTGAACCGGTGTATCGTCATCTTAGTTATCGGCAGAAAAAACTCGTAGAGGGTGCCTATAAGTTATTAGGGTATAGGGGAAATAGAATAGTTGTGCGGGGACGGAGTTTTAACTTTGATTGTAGTGGGACGATTTTGGCGATTTATTACTATGCCGGAATCGATCTTACGAGGGAATTTTCCAGGTACACTGGAAATGGGGTATTGCGTCTGTATAAAATTTTGTACTATGCGCATCTTCTCTATCTTACCAAAACCCCTCGTCCGGGTGATCTTATCTTCTGGGATAACACCTACGACAGAAACCATAACGGTAAGATGGATGATTATCTCACACATATAGGGATGGTTGTTAATGTCTACAGTGATGGAACGATTGAGTATGTCCATGAGCATATAAGGAAGGGTATAGTGATAGAGAGAATGAACTTGAGGTATCCCAATACCTACAGAAAGAGAATTAATGGGAGGTTTGTTATTATAAATGCTCCTATAAGAATAAAGGAAAAGGGAAAACCACATCCGTCTAAGTGGCTTGCCAGTCAACTGCTGCGAGCGTTTGGGAAGGGTTATCTATATCGTTAAGGACATAACCTGTTTAGCAGAAAGATTTTTTTAAATATTTTTGGGTATTGATGTAAAGATTCCCTTTGGGCATATTTAATTTTATCTTTTATAGGTGTAATGTAGGTCTCAGTTATGGATAGTTTGAAACTGACAAATACGTTCCTCTTTATTATTGTGCTTTTTATTATAGGTGTTATTCTTAAACTTGCGAAAGAGGTTTTTATCGCTCTCTTTCTTGCCATGTTACTTGCCTATCTGATGGATCCATTTGTAGCTCTCTTTAAAAAGCGGCTTCACTTACCCCTCTGGCTTGCTGTTGCACTTACATCTGTTATTTTTCTCGGAATGTTTTTTGGTCTTGGGGTTATTATCTACAAGAGTATTCTTCAATTTAGTTCCAGATTTCCCGCATATCAGAACAGGCTCGTTGTGATGCTTGAAAAGCTGTTTTCCAATATAGAGGTCGTGACCAACGGAAATCTTAAACTGAACATATTCGAAAGTCTTAAGAGCCTACCGGTTGCCTCTACCGCTCTTTCTATTACACGCTCGCTCTTTTCTGCGATTGTCCAATTTGTAATGATTTCCTTCTTTGCGATTTTGATAGTCTATGGAAAGTATAGATTTATCAGAAAACTCTTCAGGGTTTTCTCGTCGAAAGCGGAGAAAAAGATACCGAGAATTCTTTACAGAATTGATAGAGAGATAAGAAAGTATATTGGTGTGAAAACTCTGATATGTGTGGTTATCGGGATTTTGACCGCCGTTATTCTCTCCGTATATAAGCTAGAGTTCGCTGTTGCCTTTGGTTTTGTGGGTTTTATCCTTACCTATATACCAACCGTAGGGCCAATAACGGCAATTGCTATTCCGACACTTATGTCTCTCAGTCAGTTTGGATTTACGGTGACTCCCCTATGGATACTCTCTTCTCTTGCCTTCCTGCATATATTTATAGGTTCGTTGATAGAACCCAAATTGATGGGTGATACGATGAATCTTACCTTTCTTGTGGTGTTTATATCTCTCCTCTTCTGGGGATGGATGTGGGGGGCGCCGGGAGTGCTTCTTGCTGTTCCCATGACTACCTCTGTTAAGATAGTATTTGAAAACTTTTCCTTTGGGTTTAGTTTTGCCAAGTTGATAGAGAGGGAGAGAAGGTAAGCATTTTAGGAGGAAATGTGTGGAGGGCAATTCTGATTTGTCACGGAGTATTGAGCGACTGATTGTTAATGAATCTTTGAGGGCAAAACTGGAGACACTAAGAGAGACTATTGTGGGGTATAATCGGGTTGGAGTTGCCTTTTCCGGTGGGGTGGATAGCACCCTTTTACTCTACCTTTCGGTTGATTTTCTCGGGAAGGAGAAGGTTGTTGCCTTTACGGCGGTTAGCCCTGTGATTATAAAATCGGAGTTATTGTATGCCCGGGAGGTTATTAAGGGATTGGGGGTTGAGAGTGTGGAGTTTTACGCCCCTGATATTGGGATGGAGGCCTTTAGGAAGAATCTTCCCAGGCGGTGTTACTTTTGTAAGCGTAATATTTTTGAAAATATGAGGAGCCTTGCCAGTGAAAGGGGATTGGCGATAATCCTGGAGGGAACTAACAGGGATGATTTATCTCAGTATCGACCGGGGCTTAAGGCACTGAGGGAGCTTGAAATTAAAAGTCCCTTTGCAGAGGTGGGACTTACAAAGAGAGAGATTCGAATCGTTTTAAAGGAACTTGGCATTCAGGGTTGGGATAAACCCGCGAAGTCCTGTCTGGCTACGCGGATCGAAACAGGGCTGGCTGTTACGAAGGAACACCTTGGAATAGTGGAAGAGGCCGAGGGTATAATGGAGGAACTCGGTTTTACAGATTATCGCTGCAGGTTGCATTTTTTGCCCTCTGTGGCGAAATATCTGATAAGAATAGAGGTTTTCAGGAACGATATGGAGCGGGTGTTGAGGTTTAGGGATAAGATTGCAGGCCTCTTTGAGGCTGTGGGGAATGCGAAGCTGGCTTATATAACACTTGATCTTCTGAATGAACCTGGATCGTAAGTGATAGGAGAGAGACTGTATGACAAGGGATGAGCTTATAAGACTTCTCGCTGAGTTGAGGGAGGGAAAAATTAGTATTGATGAGGTAATGCAACGCTTTTCCGACTTTATCCCTGGTGGTATGGGTTTTGAGGATATTGGTTTTGCCAAGCTTGACCATTTGAGGGAATTGAGACAGGGAATCCCGGAGGTTGTTCTTGGCGGGAGTAAGACCCCGGATCAGGTGGCGCTTATAAGTGAGAAGTTGTACGAAAAGAACGGAAGGGTCCTTGTAACTCATGCGAGAAGGGAGCATTTTAATGGCGTAAGGGAGAAACTCCGTGAAGCTAGTTACTTTGAGGATGCAAGGGTTATCGTTGTGGGTTCTTTCCCGGAGCCCAAATTCGAGGACAAGCTGGTGCTCATTGTTAGTGCTGGCACCTCGGATATTCCCGTGGCGAGTGAGGCGGACTTATCTGCGAGGTTTATGGGATTGAAAACGCAGGTTCTTTACGATGTGGGAGTGGCGGGCATTCACAGGTTGTTGGCTCATGCCAGCCTATTGAAGAAGGCGAGTGTGTGTATTGTGGTCGCCGGTATGGAGGGTGCTCTGGCAAGTGTAGTCGGGGGACTCGTCTCGGTACCTGTGATAGCCGTTCCGACAAGTGTTGGTTATGGGGCTAGTTTTGGTGGGCTCTCCGCTTTACTTGCAATGTTAAACTCCTGTGTTCCCGGGGTTGCCACCGTGAATATAGATAACGGCTTCGGGGCGGCAATGTTGGCTTACCGGATTATCAGTGTTTAGTAGGTTTTTTGTTAACGGAGAGAGTTAACGGAGAGACCCTGAATATTTCTAAGGGCTGGAGGAGAGTGGTATGAATACCAATGATATAGTTGAGGAGAGGGATCTTGTAATGGTGGAGGCAAATATAGACGATTCCACTCCCGAGATTATGGCCTCAGTAATTGATAAACTTATTGCCAGGGGTGCCAGGGATGCATGGGTAACCCCCGTAGTTATGAAAAAAGGGCGGCCAGGTTTTATGCTTTCTATTCTTGTCTATGCGAGTGATTTATACGACATTGAGAGACTTGTATTTTTGGAAACGACCACTATTGGCCTTCGAGAGTACCCGGTAAGGAGAAAGATTCTTCCCAGAGAGGTATTAAAGGTTGAAACCGAGTATGGTGAAGTCGAGGTTAAGGTTTCCTATCTGAATGGTAAGATTGTAACCCTGGCTCCGGAGTATGAGTCCTGTAGGGAGCGTGCTCATGAGAATGGTATACCTGTAAGGCTTGTGTATGAATCTATCTATAGTAGGTTCCCGGAGATAAGGGAAAGTAAAAAGAGCTAAGAAAGTAGGAATTTTTATAGTAGGGGTTACTTATGGAGAGAAACAGAGAGAAGAGGCGTCTTGTTGTTGATGCCGAGGTGGGAATGGCTGGAGACATGTTCTCCTCGGCTCTTATAGGTTTGGGGGTTCCCGGTTCTTTAATGGTAGAGGCAATGAAAGAAGCCGCGAGTAAGCTGGGAGAGATTAAGATAGAACTGGGGGAAAAATCTCTGGATGGTAGGCGAGCTGTGGACTTGAAAATATCTGCCCTCCGTGTTAACGAGCATCTTGATGAAACCGATGCTAATAGATATTTGGATGATGTCCTTGGTAGGGTTGATGTGGCAGGGGAATATGCAGATTTTGCTAGGAGAACTCTTGGTATTCTTATAGAGGCAGAGAGGGAGGCTCATAGGGGTGCGTATACCGTTAAACCGATCGGGCTTGTTCATACCCCGTTTAAACACGATGGAGAGGCTCCGTATCAGGCGTTGGAGGATGAAACCTCCGAGGTAGAGGATGAGTTTTATATAGAGCTTTCCCCTGAGTTTAGAGAGGGACTTTACGGTATTGAATCGTTTTCTCATATATTTGTTCTGTCATATCTAAACAGGTCTCACGGATACTCTCTGAAGGTTGTTCCGCCGTGGCAGAGTGGAAAAGAGATGAGGGAGGTGGGACTCTTTGCGAGTAGATCTCCCAGAAGACCGAACCCTATTGGTTTGACCCTTACTCCGCTAAAGCGTGTGGAGGGTAACAGAGTATATACCGGGGTTCTTGATTTGTTTGACGAGACACCTGTAATAGACATAAAACCTCAGATTAGGTCAATTGATAGGAGCAAAGTAGGAAACGATGGCTGGCTTACCG
>Ga0256914_1000536_pt1 | contig 37307 bp, 38 predicted proteins | sample HulkmetaG_FD_191571 | JGI IMG/M metagenome (GOLD analysis project Ga0256914, IMG submission 191571) | Hydrothermal chimney microbial communities from Main Endeavour vent field at the Juan de Fuca Ridge, Pacific Ocean - Hulk | ecosystem: Environmental > Aquatic > Marine > Hydrothermal vents ... | reverse complement strand
GCCATAACCAATATTTCCCAATACCTCTTTGATTAAAGTCATGAATAGTAGAGGAGTATCTTGAGTAGTTGAGAAAGTTAATTCAACATTTTTACTATTTTTCAAAACTAAAAGATGGCTATTTTTTAGTTTTGTTAATATTTTTAAAATATCTACTTGATTACCTGTTTTATAGTCATTATGCTCTTTAAATATAACTTTAAGATAACCCTTTTTTGAAGCATAAGCACTTTTGCCCATTATATCTTTTAACTCTACCTCTAAAGGTGTAGCCATAAGAAGTATAGAGGAGAGAGACAATAGAAGCAAAATTTTTACCATTATTCACCTTTTTTATAACGATTATACTCAATTTTATTAATCTCTTGCAACTTTCCATCTTGAAGAATAAATCTTATCCTATTTTTAGATTTTACTTTTATTCGACTATCATTATCAAATAATTTAAAATTACTATGACCAGTCAAGATAAGTTGATCTCGTTTCATATCAAGTTTAAGCTCATCTTTTACTAATAAATTCTTCCTCTTTTTAGTATCAAGATAAAATATACCAACCCAAATTTTTTGATTTGGTCTAAGATATATTTGTGAATCACTCAAACTATCACTATTTGAATCTGCTCCTATAATAGCATCTACATCTACAATATTTTCACTGTTGGTATCATTTGTATCACTTTGATTACTATCTGCAACTCCAGCCAAAGGAAATAGCTGTTCTACTGCCTGATCTAAATCTGAATCTATCTCTTTAGCTACTTCTACACTAAAATTCTTATCTGAAGTATCTAATACTACACCTGAAAGATTATTCTCATCTGTTAAATTACTTTCAGCCAAAATCAATAAATTCTCTTCAGCCTTTTGAGAAATAGTACTATTCTTAACTACATTTAAATCAGATTGATATACAAAATCTTCAGAAGAGGAGGAGGAAAACATATATAGTGCAAAACCTAACCCCAATAAAAGAAGAGCATATGGTAGATATTTTTTGATATTAGAATCAGACTCATCCTCATAATATTCATCAATTATAAGATATTGCTCTTTTGGCTTATGAACACGAATATAATCCAAATATTCTGATCTTAACTCTGATAGATCAATAGGATACTCCCGCTCTAATATCTGAATAAAACCTATAGCTTTGGTTTGATGTAGATTCTCAAAATCTTTATCAAGCAAATATGTTAAGTTCTCTTGATTAATAAATGTTTTATTAGAAACCTTATCTAAACCCTCTTGTTTTAAAAATTCTATACCACTAATATCCATACTATCTCATCCTATCACACAATATCGCAAATGCTACACTTACATTCAACGAATCAAAATCTCTTGCCATTTTAATTGAAATTTTTTTGTCACTCTTATTTAAAATCTTTTTTGACAAACCCTCACCTTCACTACCAAGCAAAAGAACCTTTTTTTGATTAAAAGAGACTTCTCTTACATCATCTCCACTCATATCGGCAGAATATATGAAAAATTTAATCTGTTTTAGTTCATTTAATAAAGTTAAAGTATCAGGAAAAAGAGTCAAAGGCATATCAAGCATAGCTCCACTACTTGTTCTTAAGATAGCAGCACTATTAATACTTTTGATACCACTAAGAATAACACCATCAACACCAAGAGCATAAGCAGTTCTTATCATCGCACCAATATTACCAACATCAGTTACACCAGATAGCACCAATAGAAATTGACTTCGTTTCATATCCTCTAAAGGAGTATATTCAAAATCATCAATCTCCAAAAAATAGCCTTGATGATTACCACCTCTTGCCAAAGCTTGTGCTTTTTTATTATCAAGTCTAATGATATCTTTGTTTAGTGAAGCAACTTTTGAAAAAAGCTTTTTATCAATCTCTTTTGAGAGATAGATTTTTTGAATTAATTGAGGGTGTTTTTTTAACACATGTAAAAAAATTTGTTTGCCATATACGACCATAAAATGCTAACCTACTTACTTTATTATAAAATATAGATATTCTACTGAATTTTTGCTAAATTTTTTTTACTATTAGTGCGAAAGTAACTCTTTATAACACTCTTTTGGTGATTTTTTAGTAATTTTAGCAATTAATTTTGAAGCTTGTTTCTTAGGAATATCCAATTCTAGAATATCATCAACAGTTACAATACCCAACTCCTGCTCTTTTCTATCAAGAACAACAACCCATTCACCCTTGATATTTTGTTCTTTAAACTGCTCTTGTATCTCAAAAGCTTTTGCTTTAAAAGATGAAGAGTAATATTTACTAATCTCTTTTATTAAGAATATCTCTCTATTGGGTTCAATTTCACAAATTTGATCAATAAGTTTCAAAATTCTATGAGGAGACTCATAAAGAATCGTTACAAAACCACTATACATGGCTCTTTGAAGTGACTCTTTTCTATCTTTGCCTTTATGTGGTAAAAATCCATAAAAGAGAAATTGCGTCTGACAAAAACCACTAGAAGCATAAGCAACAAGAAGGGCATTTGCACCAGGAATTACTTCATGTTTTATACCATGTTTTTGTGCGTAGGAGATTAATATACATCCAGGATCACTTACTGCGGGCATTCCTGCATCACTAAGATATATAACATCTTGATCAAACATATCAGGCGAAAGTTGTGTTAAAACATATTGTTCATTATGGGAGTGCATAGATATATACTGTTTTTCAACAGGTATAATAGAGTTTCTCTCTTTTAAGAGGGATATTAGTTTTTTTGCGACTCTCGTATCTTCACAAAAAACGATTTGGGCAGATTCGAGGAGTTTTAGACTCCTCAAAGAGATATCTTCTAGGTTTCCAATCGGTGTTGGAACAAAATGAAGCAAATCTCTATTTCATATTATATTTTTTCTTGAATTTCTCAACTCTACCAGCTGCATCAACAATTTTTTCACTACCTGTAAAAAATGGGTGACACTCATTGCAAATATCAATTCTCATAGTCTCTGTATTTGATCTTGTCTCAAAAGCATTTCCACAAGCACAAGATACTTGACATGTAACATAATCTGGGTGAATATTTTTTTTCATAAATATATTTCCTTCTAAAATTTTATTTTATTATTTGTAATCTTCTCTTCTTTGATGAAAAACAGCAGACCCAAAATTTAAAGTCTACTGCCATATAGGGGAGGGGAACCATAATTATAACAAAAAAATAATTTTAAATCAAGTGCTTAGCCGCAATTACTATAGCTGCTGTTTCACTTTTTAAAATTAAATCTGTTTTAAATGAAATCTTTTGCTTTGAAGCCAAAGATTCTCTCTCCCCTTCACTAAAACCACCCTCACAACCAACAAGTACCCTTTGGCACTCATTTGAGTAAGAGGTGATCCCACCAAAATCAAGTACACAGAAACTATTATACTTCTGTGTAACCTCATCAATAGAGTCTAATATCTCAAACTCCATCAAAGATGTTCTACCTGATTGTTGTGAAGAGTTAATCACAATTTTTTGAAATCTTACAATATCTACCTTAAAGTTCTTTTGGCTTCGATCACAATATACAAAACTAATTTTGCTTACACCAATTTGATTTAGATATGGTAAACTTTTTTCAATACTCTTTGGATCAATCAAACACCAAATAAGATGAAAATTTATAGCACTATTTTTGACTGATACTTCAGAAGAGATTAGTTCCAAAATAGCCTCTCTTTTACTCACCTCTACTATCTCATATTTATACAATATATTATCTCTGAGATTTCGTAAAAATAGAGTCTCACCTACCCCTTTTCTCCTTACACGAAAGAGATATTTATAGTTTTCATTAACAATTTTTAATCTACTATTAGAAGCCCCTTCATCATAAAGAAACTGCATAAAAAAAGGCTCCTGTAGCTAACATTAAGAATATGTCCAAAAGATATTTTTTTTTCGCAAATGTACTAAATAGAGTAATTGAATCTTTATCAAATCTATCTGTATTTTTAAAAAGTTTATAAACTTTGACACTTGTAACTATCATAATAAAGAAAATAAAGATCATCCAAATAAAGCTCCAATGAAAAGCAAATTTCTCAACAGCCATAACAACAAGCCCTGTAAATCCAATAACAGACAAAGACATCAAATACCATGAATAGGTTTTTTCATATTTTTGGGCATATTTGAGATTATCAAATTTTCCCACAACAAAATAGATATAAGAGGCAAGTAATAGTGCCAATATTATAAACCCTATGTGTAGTTGTATAGCCATAGTAATCATTTCTTCCATAAAGAACCTTCTTTTTTAGATATAAAATGATACTTAAATCAAGTTAAAATAGGTATAATCGGAGGAAAAAAGAGTTACAATGAATCAATTTTTAGAGGCAAAAAATCTATTTAAAGATGATTTTGACCTAGAAGGGTATCTTGATAGTTTTAGCTTTGAACATGCCAAAACAGAACTACTAAGATCACTAAATTCTCCAGATATTCCACTTATATTTCTACTAGGTAACCCCGGATATGGTAAAAGTTACCTACTAAAGTTTATAGAACAGAGAGCTGATGCTATTAAAATTGCAAAATTTATATCTCTACCATATTTTACAGAGAGAGAATTTTTGGAAAATTTAGTTGAAATTGCTGGGGTACAAGCAATTAATAAAAGATATGATCTAGAAGTCCTTATGAAAACACTAAAAGATAGACTTAATCCTCTTGAGTATACAATCATTATTGATGAAGCTCAACTACTCAATCATAAACAAATGGAGCTAATTAGAATATTGAGTGATATGCGTATATTTAAGTTTTTATTAGCAATGCATAAAAAAGATGGTCACAAAATATTGGCAAAATCACACTTTAAATCAAGAACAAATAGTGTCATATACATGGAAGCCCTCAAAAAAGAGGAGATTGAACGATATATTACCAATAGACTACTTTCTCGAAATCTATCAAATATAGTATCTGCTTTTGACTCATCTGATATAAATTTTATCTATAAAATTAGTCAAGGAAATTTTAGACTTATGAAAAAGTTACTTAGTGCATTATTTGAAATAATAGATGTAGCCCAACAAGAGAATCTTAAAAAATATAGTAAAATACGAGAAGCAACACTAACTATGGCAGCAATTGATATAGGATTGATAAATGTTAAATAATGATATTCATAGTTTAATAAGACAATATAAAAAATATAAAAAACAGAGAAGATTTGACTCTATTGGAAGAATGATAGCCTGGATCTTACTTCCTATTGTGGTAGTTGCTACATTTCTAACATTTCAAAATAGTGATACTAAAGAGAGAGTTGAAGATATCAAACCCAAAGTTCAAGAAACACCACCTATTACAGAGAAAAAAATAGAGAATACAAATGAACAAATTGTAGAAAATCAAGTACAAGAAGAGGAGAAAAAACCCAAAGAGGAGGAGAAAAAGAGTGTCAAAGATGAAAATCTTCAAAGATTACTCTCATACTATACAAAACGAAAAAGCTACTCTTCTACAATAAGTATTGCTAGCTATTATTATAGTTATCGAGAGTATGAGAATGCTATCAAATGGGCAATTAGAGCAAGTAAAATAAATAAAAATAAAGATCAACCATGGATCATCTATGCAAAATCAAAATCTGCCCTAGGCAATGATATAATTGCAAAAAAAGCATTAGAGACATATTTAAAATTTAATGAATCAACAGAAGCAGAAATTTTACTTAAAACATTAGAGAATAACACTACAAAATAGTAAAGGATTTAATTTGAGTGTAACTATACTTGAGGCAATAGATATTATATTAAAAAACACCAACCCTCTTTCAACTGAAATTTTACCAATTGAGCAGATACTTTTTAAAATATCTGCTCAAGATATAAAAGCAACAATAGCCCTACCACAATTTAACAACTCAGCAATGGATGGGTACGCTCTAAAAGGAGAGTCAAAAAACTATAAAGTTGTTGGCAAGATTTTGGCAGGTGATTCTCATAATCATATATTAAATGAAAATGAAGCAATTAAAATCATGACGGGTGCAAAAGCTCCTATTAATACAGACAAAATTATACCCCAAGAGAATACCCAAACTATAGATGAATCAACTATAGAGATTATAAAAGATGTAAAATTAAACGCTCATATTAGATATAAGGGTGAGGATATAGATATAGATGAGACAATTCTATCATCTAAAGAAAAGATTAACTCTTCACATATAGCACTATTAGCAAGTCAAGGTATTACTCATGTAGAGGTCTATAAGAAGCCTCGTATTGCAATATTTGCAAGTGGTAATGAGCTAAAACTACACTTTGAAAAGTTAGAAGAGTCACAAATATATAATTCAAACACCCCTTACCTCATAGCAAGAGCCAAAGAGCTTGGGTGTGAAGCATCTTTTGTTGGTAGATCTGATGATAATATTGAATCACTCAAACAAATTATAGAAAACTCCCTCTCTTATGATTTTATAGTTACAAGTGGTGGAGTAAGTGTAGGGGAGGCAGATTTTACAAAAGAGGCTTTTAATGCTCTTGAATGTGTAGAAAAATTTTCAAAAGTAGAGATAAAACCGGGCAAACCAACAACATTTGGAATGATCGGAAAAACTCCTGTTTTAAATCTACCAGGAAATCCACTAGCAAGTGCAATAAACTTTGAAATTTTTGCCAAACCCCTAATAAAAAAATTAAGTGGTTCATCAAAGTATTATCATGGATATATTGAGACAAAAATAGATAAAGAGTTTATAAAAACAAGAAAAGTACCAACAGTCATACCAGGTTTTTTTGATGGTATATCTTTTAAAGTAGCAGACCAATTTTCACCAGGAATGGTAAATGTATTAAATCACTGCAATGGCTTTATATTAATATCTAAAGATAGAGATCAAATAAAAAAAGATGATATAGTTAAGTTTTTACCGATGAATTGGGAATTTGAACAAGAAGATTTTGTAGATTTTCAATCATAATATCATAAGAGGATATCCTCTTATGATATTAAAAAGTCACTATAGACCTGAAATATATGCAGCAACATCAGCGATATCTTCATCACTATATGATGCAACTTGTCCTTTCATGACACCTTTCATAGCACCACCATAAGATCCATCTTTATAACCTTTTAGTGCCTCTGTAGTTTTTGCAACATCCCAACCAGCAATAACCTGACTAGCATTCAATGCTTTTTTCTCACCTCTCATGCCATGACATGCAACACATTTTGCAAATTTTGCTTTACCAGCTTCAGCATCTCCACTACCAGTTACTGCCGCAACAGCAGTAGCCGCAGCACCAGCTACAGCATCTTTTGCATCTGTAACTACTTCTGTGGTTTTTTCAACAGCTGCTGCTCCTGCATCTTTTGCACTCTCTACAGCATCACCAGCCATCTCTTTTGCTTTATCAGCTACTTCACCAGCTTTTTCAACTACTGCCGAACCAGCATCTTTTGCACTCTCAACAGCACTAGCAGCAGCTTCTTTTGTACTCTCAACAGCACTACTTGTCGCCTCTTTTGCTTTATCCACAGCACTACTTGTTGCTTCTTTTGCTTTATCCACAACACTAGTAGTAGCCTCTTTTGTACCTTCAGACACTTCTGACGCTTTCTCTGCTACAGCAGCACCAGCATCTCTTGTTTTATCAACTGCTTTTACTGTTGTATCTTTTGTAATTTCAACAACACCATGCGTAGCCTCTTTTACCTCTTCTGCAATCTCAGAACCACTCTTATCACCACAACCTACTAAAAGGGCAGCAACTACCAACGAATATAAAAAAGTTTTTTTCATCTATTATCTCTCCTTATTTAAAAATAAACACAGCCATTTTACAACCTTATACTTTAAAACAAAGCTCAAAAGTGTCTAAAATTAATTAAATTTTTTTATATAAATATATTAAATTTTATATAAAAAGCTATCTACCCTCTTCATTATCCCAAAGACGAATATGCATTCTGTCTACATAAGAATAACCTTTTCTAATACAAAATAGAGCAACTGCTTTATCATTTTGAGCTAACTCTTTAGCTGTACTACCCATAGGCATACAATATATAGGAGTATCAACAAAATGTGAACTAATTTCACTAATTTCATGAGTATTCACATCAGAAGAGGAGAGTACAAATTTAAAAAAACTCTCTTTTGTATTATTTACAATTGATTTAATAGCTTTAAAATTAATCCTCTTATTTCTAGCTTCACCAGAGTTCTTTAATTTGACACTCATTGCAAAAATAACTTTTTTATAGATAGGATATTTTTCAAAATCAATAAAAATAGTAGCATTACTCTCAAAAGTAACACGATGCCCTAACTCTATAAAATGAGATATAGTATCTATCAAAATAGAGTTTTCGTGATGTAAAAGTGGTTCACCTCCAGTAAAAACGATATCTGGCTTAAAATTTAGATCCTCCAGATATTGATCAATCTCAGATATTAAAGCCTCTTTAAACTCTATCTTATGCCACTCTTGTGAAAAATGTTCATGATGTACTGCTCTAATAGAATCACACCCAACAATAATTGAGTTATCCTTTGGTGAAATAGTCTCAACACCAAATCCGACACAACCCAAATTACATCCACCCAAACGAATAAAAATGGATGGGGTTCCAGCAAACTTGCCCTCCCCTTGAAAAGAGTAAAAAGATTCAACCAAAAAGAGCATCAACCACCCGTTTCATAAAAAGCACGATTAGATACTTCACTATCAGATTCATCCCATCTATTTTTTTCTGGTTTATCTTTTAAGACCTGTTTTAATACTGCCGCAGCAGCCTCTATATCCCCAGCTTTTACAGCATCTTTGATACTCATAGCCTCATCAAAATAGAGACAAGGAATAAGATGCCCCTCTGCTGTTAATCTAATACGATTACAATTTTCACAAAAATCATGTTTGTGTGGATCAATAAGACCAAATTTATAACCATCTTCAAGAACATAACTAAAAGATGGGCTACTTCCCTCTCTACCTATTTTCCTAATAACATATTTCTCTTTTACTTTGTCCAAAATCTCACGACCCAAAAGCCCCTCTAAATGATCTTTTGCCAAGCTATTTTCCATATATTCAATAAAACGAACTTCAATACCTCTCTGTTTTGCATAATCCAAAACATCTATAATTTCATTATCATTAATACCTTTGAGAGGAACCATATTGATTTTTACTTTTAGCCCTACTTCAAGAGCCTTTTCTACACCTTCCAAAACATCTTTTAAAACATCTTTTTGTGCAATCTGGTGTGCTATTTCTGGCTTTAGTGAATCTATAGAGATATTTAATCTTTTTAATCCAGCATCTTTTAATTTTTGTGCTACACCATTTAGAAGATATCCATTTGTAGTAAGTGCCAAATCTATATCTGACTTATATTCAGAGATCATGCGGATAAAACCATCCAAATTTTCCCTCAAAAGTGGTTCTCCACCTGTAATTCTAATCTTATTTACACCCTCATCAATTGCAACTTTCATAAAAAGAAACAACTCTTCAAATGATAGTAAATTCTCCTTTGGAACCCATGAAAAAGGTTTATCAGGCATACAATATTGACACCTAAAATTACACCTCTCAGTTACTGAAACCCTCAGATAATTTACTTCTCGTCCATGTCCATCTATTAACATTTACACCTTTCCCCTATTTAAAGTTAATAATATTATACATAGATTGAGATTAAGTATTATCTTAAATTTGCAATCCTTAAAATAAGATCAACTTCACCTTGAGGAACTCTCTCTTTTTTTGCAATCTCTTCTGCTGAAAATCCCTTTTTATAAAGGTCTATAATACGATTTTCATTTACTTGAGCACTATTGACACTCAAAGCAGATAGTTTTGTACTCTCTTCTATCTTATTAATTCGCTCATTTACACTCTCTTCGATCTGTAACATATTTGATTCAAGCTCTTTAATTGCTCTAATAGTCTTGAGTATGGGATCACTTAGATCATTAATTTTATCATTCAACTTTTTTTCAATAACAGCAAGTTCAGACTCAATATCAATATCTATTTTTGGTACTTCAATCTTTTTGTTTTCTAATGTATAGATACGGTTTCCCAATTCATCAATAACACCTTCATAGGCAGAGAGCTTCTGTAAAAGTCCCTGATCTTTAAAATACAAATAGGCAATCAAAATCAACAACACCAACGAAAAAGCAATGATTACAATCATATCCATCATGCCTTTGCCTTTAACTCTCTAATCATTACTCTCTCCCTTGAAGCTACATAACTATTCCAATCTTTTTGATCTTTGTCATGCATCAATAATATTTGACCAATATTTGTAGAGATAGCTCTAATAAAAATAGGCATCTCTCTTTTTGGAAAAACTGGCATCTCTATTCGACAATAATACTCTTGAGCCTCTTCAAAAAAATCACCCTCTAAACTAATATTTTCAAAACCTATTGAATCTATCATCTCATGGTGAGAAAGAGGGATAAGCTCCCTCTCCTCTTTTTTTATCAAAGCAGTTAATTGATCCACCTTTTTGTGTAACTCTACAATGAGTGTCAATAATACAGGATCACTATTTTCTGTTTCACCTTTTGCTTTAGCCAGTTTTAACCACTGCCCCACAGCATCCTCTTCAAACTCCGAAAGAGAATTAAACTCTTTTTGAAAAAATTCTCTATTTTGATCAACTTTTTCAAAATGAATTACCAATGGTGCTTTTACAAATCGTATATCTAACATTTAAAAAACCTTATCCAAAATCACAAAAACTAAAAACATGATACCCAAATATCCATTAAGGGTAAAAAAAACTTTATCTATTTTGGTAAAATCTCTATTTACTATCTCATGTTCCTTATATAAAATCACACTAGAGATCAAAACAGCCAGATAAATCCACCATCCACTATGAGAAATATAAGCAAAAAATCCCCAAAACAAAATAGTCAAAGCATGAAAAATTTGCGAAATAAAGAGTGTACATTTAGCTCCATATTGCGAAGGAATCGAATGTAGTGAGACCTTTTTATCGAACTCTATATCTTGCAAAGAGTACAACAGATCAAACCCAGCCACCCAAAACATAACACCAATAGAGAGAAACAGTGACCAAAGTGTTACTTCTGCGGACACAGCTACAACACCAGCAATAGGAGCAAACCCCAAAGAGAGTCCCAAAACCAGATGAGCCAATGAAGAGAACCTTTTAAATAGAGAATATCCACCCAAAATAATCAAAATAGGAAAAGATAACCAAAAAGCCAAAGAGTTAATCAAGAAAGCAACCACAATAAATAAAAGGGCATTTACAATTACAAAAAATAGAATACTATTTTTAGATAACCGCCCATCTACACTAGGACGAGAAGCTGTACGAGGATTATCTTTATCAATATCAATATCCACCAGTCTATTAAATGCCATAGCAAAATTTCTAGCACTAATGGCCGCTAAAATTCCTAAAAAAAAGAGTTTCCACCCAAACCACCCATCAGCAGCAACAATCATAGCAATAAAGATAAAGGGAAGAGAGAAGATAGAGTGTTTAAACATAATAAGTTCATTAATACTTTGAAGAGTTTTAATAATTTTTTGCAAATTTAACCTTTTGAGATTTCTTTTAATTCTACAAAAAAAATATTAAGCTTGGGTAGGATTGCTATTAAGATTTAATTATTGCTATAATTATAGAAATAACCTGTTAAAAGTGAGCATATTATGTTTTGTCTAAATTTTATTGTAATTTTAACCCTATTTACATCATCTACATATGCAGATGATTTTGATTTTCTCAATCCTCCTATGACAGATAAGATAAAAAAGAGTCAAGCCAGAGCAGTTACTTGTACTCATCCTGCCCTTGCAGAGGATAAATTAGATGAAAGTTTTAGATACGGCTGTTTTTGTGGAAAAAATTATCCTCATATCAAAAATGCCTCTGAAGATATATATAAACGATTAGACTTAAAACAAAGACGAGAATTAATCACTCAATACTACAAAATAAAGCCATATGATAGCATAGATGAGGCTTGTATGCTTCATGATATATGTTACATATATCAAGGCGGAGAGAGTCAAGATTGCAATGATGCTTTATATAAAAAATTGCGAAAAATAGAGGATTCATTTGGATCCCCAAGGGAGAGAGACTCAAAAGAGAGAAGATGCAAAACATTGGCTTCAGATATGGCATCTGTTTTTAAAACAATCTTTACAATAGGTGATGATGCTTCTGTAATAAAATTTGGAATGTTGGCATTTACTACACCAATAACAATGGTAAGCCAAGGTATTCAAAAATCTTCACAATCATTTGCGGGTGGTTCAAACTACCCATTAATGCATGAAAAATGTATTACCCAAAATAAAAAAACCACACATTAATAAAGAAGAACAGTTATACTCTCTTGATGCTCCCTCTTTATACAATCAATTAGGTTTTTGTCGATCTTGAAGATATAATACAATTACAAATTCAACTATAGGTTTTTCTAATAATGCATATTCCTCTTAATATCCCAAACTCACTTAGTATTTTTCGTATTCTTGCTGCTCCTTTTTTGATAATTTTTGCTTGGTTTAATATGCCAAATCTATTTTTTATACTTTTTGCTCTTATGTTACTATCGGATGCACTTGATGGTTTTATTGCTAGGCTCTTAAATCAAACTAGTGAAATTGGAGCTAGACTTGATAGTTATGGGGATATTACTACTTATCTCTCTACACCTATTGCTGTTTGGTTTTTGTATCCACAAATTATAAAAGCAGAGATAAGTTATATTATTATGGCAATTGTAGTCTATATTTTGCCTGCTATTTTTGCATTGATCAAGTTTGGTAAACTTGCATCTTATCATACTTGGATTACAAAAATTTCAGCAGTATTGATGAGTTTGGGAGTTGTTATGTTGCTTTTATTTGGAGAGAATCTTCTATTTCATATTGGAGTATATTTTTTGGTTATCGAGGCAATTGAAAATATATCTATTACACTTCTATTAAAAGAGCAAAAAAATAATATCCACTCCATTTGGCATATTAAAGAGCAAAATCTACAACTATAGGTTTATGATCTGAAGTTTTAAATTGTTGCAAAATCTCTGTTTTAATTGGTCTAACACCCTTATAAAATACATGATCTAAAGGGTGAGATAGATATCTTTTTTTGTGGTGATCTATCTCAAAAGTGACATGTTCTAATCCCAATGATTTGGTCATACTTTTTAAAATATTCATTCGTTTAATACTCCATGTATTAAAATCACCTGTAAGTATAAGAGTATTATGATTTGTAGATAGATTTTCAAGCTGATTTATTTGTGAAATATATTTTTTGATCTTTACAAAATTAATCATGTGCGTATTTATAATAGTTAATTTTTGGTTATTTTTTAGTTTATATTGAGTCAAAAAACTAATTTTTGGGGTTTTAATAAGAGGTTCTACATGTTCGCTAAAAATATAACTAAACTCACTTATATTAGAAGTCGAAGCATTAACTAATCCATAATCCTCTTCATAAATATTTATATTTGGTAAAAATCCATAATTATAATCTTTATGAGAGTCTAAAATACTTCGTCTGCTTTTAGTCTTATACTCTTGAAAAGTGATGATATTAGGTGAATAATAGTCCAAAATATATTGAAAATCTAAAAGCCACTTAGTAGAGTGGTTATTTTTGTGAACATTCCAGTTCAAAAGAGTGATTTTATCTTCTAAAAAAGATATATTATCACTCTTTTTAATACAAACTAGACTATTTTTTTGGTCAATATACCATGGAAGTAATTTTCGATACATATCCCTCTTTTAATAGTTAAACCCAGCATTTTTAAGAGCCAATTTGATATTGTGCATCTGTGTATGTTTACATCTACACCACTCAGGAGCAAGCAGTGAACTATCATCAATCCCTGCCGTAATTCTCTGAATCATTATATCACTAGGAAGCATCTCAAAAGCTTTGATTAAAGTATCAATATAAGCCTCTTGTGTGATGGGTACAAATTTACCTTTTTTATAATCATTTGCCAAAATTGTATTATTTGTTACATACATAGGATGAATTTTAAGCGAATCTACTTCAAGATCAATAGCTGCTTGAACACTCTCTAACATCATATCTTGAGTCTCATTTGGCAGACCAAAAATAAGATGTCCACACACTTTTAAGCCCATATCTTTAGTTTTCTTTATGTACTCTTTCATGTTTGCAACACTATGACCACGATTAATAGCCTCTAGAGTCTCATCATAAACACTCTGTATTCCATACTCTACCCATATCTCATGATCAGCTGATAATTCAACCAAATACTCTAATACCTCATCACTCACAGAGTCAGTTCTAGTACCAATACTCAGACCTACCGCATTATCAAATGATAGTGCCTTTTCATACAGAGCTTTGAGTGTATCAAGAGGAGCATATGTATTTGTAAAAGATTGAAAATATACCAAAAACTTTTTTGCATTAAATTTTTGGGATAGTGCTTTTCTACTTTGGTTAAATTGAGACTCAAGCTGTACAAGTTGCCCATTTAAAAAAGGATTCTCAGGAGAATTAGGATTTAAATAGAACTTTTTTGGTGTTTTTTCACTCAAATTTGGACTAAATGACTCATTTTCACAAAAAGTGCAACCACCCTTTGCAACACTACCATCAATATTTGGACATGTAAAACCTAATATTGAGATAGGTGTTTTATAGACATTACATCCAAACTTATCTCTAAAGTATCGTCCTGCGGTTAGGATATCTCTTGTTTTATCAAGAGTATCAGGAGATGAAATATTGACCATCAAAGCTCACTAATGAATAATTTCTATCATGTCCCAAACTATCTACCAAGCCATCAAGAGATAAAAAAGCCAAAGAGTCCGCACCTATCTGTTTACATATCTCATCTTCACTCATATTTGCACTAATAAGCTCACCATAACTCGGAGTATCAATACCATATCGACATGGGTGTTTAATTGGAGGAGAAGCCAATTTCATATGAACCTCTGTTGCTCCCGCCTCTTTTAACATTCTAACTATCTGTTTAGAAGTAGTTCCTCTCACTAGACTATCATCAATAATAACAACCCGTTTACCATCAATAAGCTCTTTAATAGGAGATAATTTCAACCTTACTTTAAGATCTCTCATCTCTTGAATAGGCTCAATAAATGTTCTTCCAACATAGTGATTTCTTACAATACCATTTTCAAAAGGGATACCACTTTGAGCAGCATATCCAAGAGCGGCCGCAATACCGCTATCAGGTACAGGCAGAACTACATCAGCTTCAACAGGATTTTCAATAGCTAATTGTCTACCCATTTTAATTCTAGTTTCATAAACATTTTTGCCATCAATTACACTATCTGGTCTAGCAAAATAGATATATTCAAATGCACATGGTCTAGGATCTGGTTCAAATAGTTGTACAGAGATAGGCTCTTGCCCCTTCTCAAAAATCAACATTTCACCAGGCTTCACATCTCGTACAAATTTAGCACCCACAAGAGCAAATGAACAAGTTTCACTAGCAACAATATAACCACCATTTTCAAACCGTCCCAAAGATAAAGGTCGTACACCATACTTATCACGAACAGCAAACATCTTTTTACGACTCTGAATAATTAGACAATACGCACCCTTAATCTCTTGTAAGGCTTCAGTAATCCTATCTTGAAGTGAATCTGATTTACTTTGAGCAATAAGATGAATAATATTTTCACTATCCATATCAGATTGAAAAATAGCACCCTCATCAATTAATTTTGCTCTTACTTCATCTTTATTAATTAAGTTTCCATTATGTGCAATAGATATTTCACCAAGTTTATACTTTGCGGCAATAGGCTGAGCATCTGCAATAGAACTGCTACCCGCAGTAGAATATCTATTATGACCAACAGCCATAGAACCTTTTAGATAGACAAAATTTTCCTCATCAGAGAAGACATCAGTTACCAAACCTCGCCTCTTTTTTGTCCAAATACTTACACCATCACTAGAGCTAATCCCCGTTGCTTCTTGCCCACGATGTTGCATTGCAAAGAGTGCATAATATGCCACCTTTGACGCATGTTTTACATTATAAACCCCTACTACTGCACACATATATTTCCCCTAAATCCCCAAGCAATCTGTAATTTTATACAAACCACTATTTTGATTAACTAACCATTTACTAGCTTTAATTGCACCTTTGGCAAAGGTATCACGACTTGTTGCTGTATGATTGAGTTCTATAAACTCCCCATCATTATAAAATCCAACAGTATGTCGTCCAACAATATCACCACCTCTAAGAGCCATTACAGCAATCTCATCTTTAGTTCTCTCTCCAATATTACCATCTCTGCCACTTACACGAACTTTATCCAAATCTAGTCCTCTAGCAACTGCAACATGTTCAGCCAAAGTCAAAGCTGTTCCACTTGGTGCATCTTTTTTATATCTATGGTGCTGTTCTACTATTTCAACATCAAAATCAGATAGAGCCTTAGAGGCAAGAGATGCTAGTTTATTCAAAATAGCTACCCCCAAAGACATATTTGTAGCATATAAAATTGGCATATGACGAGAAGCCTCTTCAAGAAGATTAAGCTGATGTTTACTCATGCCTGTTGTTCCAATTACAAGTGCTGTTGGATTATCTTCAATTGCTACTTCCAAAAGTGATTCTGTTCCATTTGGAAGTGTAAAGTCAATAACTACATCACAATTTTCCAATAGAGTTTTTGTATCATTTGTAATTAAAATATCTTTATCTACAGGAAATGAAAACTCTTCAATAGCATGTAAAACAGTTACTTTGGCATCTACATCACCCTTTAAGTTTTCTATTAAAAGTCTTCCTACTCTTCCTGTTGCTCCATGAATCCCAATATTAATCATTTAATATCCTCTTTTTTTATTAATGTTGTTCTCTAGCAATTACTTGTAAAGCAGCAACTGCACCATCACCTGCAGCACAAACAACCTGTTTTGGTGCCTCTATACGAATATCACCCGCAGCAAATAGACCCTCTATGGAAGTTTTCATACTAAGATCAACAATCACCTCTCCACGATCATTTAAATCACATAAAAAGCTACCATCATCCTGCTTTAATACGCCATTGTTTACATTCATTCCTGCAAATACAAATAGACCCGGTACTTGTAAATCTCTCTCGTTACCCTCTTTATCTACAACCCAAATACCATTTACACCCATTTTATCACCATAAACATCTTTGATAGTACAGTTTAAAACAAGTTCAATATTCTCTTTGTTTCTTACATGTTCAACTGTACTAGGAGCCGCTCGGAATCCCTCTCGTCTATGGATAAGATAAACTTTTGAACATATATTTGATAGATAAAGTGCCTCTTCCAAAGCAGTATCACCACCACCAAGTACAGCCACCTCTTTATTTTTATAGAAAAAACCATCACATGTAGCACAACTACTTACACCTTTACCAAAAAACTCATCTTCACCACTAAAACCAGCTCGTTTTGGTGTACTTCCTGTACATACAATTACATTTTTGGCTTCTTGAACTTTACCATTTGCTAATATGAGCTTAAAAATATCGCCATCTTTGGATATCTGTTTTACTTCAACCATTTCATGACGCAAACCAAATCTCATACACTGTTCAGGCCAAGGAGCCATAAGTTCCATTCCTGTTACTACCTCTTTGATTCCGGGATAGTTTTCAATTTCACTACTTTGTGTAATTTGTCCTCCTGGCATACCAAACTCATACATAACGACATTTTTAAGTCCACCTCTTGTTGCATACAAACCAGCAGTTAAACCAGCCGGTCCTCCACCAATAATTGCAAGATCTAACATGATAATATTCTCCCTATTCAATAATTTCTATAGCTGTTTTTTGTTTATATAGTTGATTTTTAACCCGTTCTAATTCAAATACACAAGGTATTTCATAAACATTAAAACGCTGTATTAATTTCAATAATGTATTCATCCCCGTTGATATATTTATGATACTATCTTCTTCTTTAAACCTTTTTTGATATAGATCAATTGCCAAAATAGAGTCTGTTTTTCTCAACTTTGATACAATATCTTTTATATTTTCCTGTTTTGAGCTATAAATAATAACTCTATAATACTCTTTAGTAGGAATAAAAATATCTTTGGTTGTATAAAACTGATGTGCATTAAAATCGAAAAACTTATATTCAGAAAATTTATAATTGTAGTAAGCAAAAGCACCCGCTATCATTAGGGCACCAAAAAAGGAAGAAAAAAGATAGTTCAGGGAGAAAGCTTTTCTCCCCTTACCTAGACTCATACTATAAAAATGAGTCTATTTTATCAGCTAATACTTCTTTTCCAGCAGCACCAACCATTTGATCTACTAATTCACCATCTTTAAAGAAAAGAATAGTAGGAATTGATCTAATCCCATATTGAATTGCAATGTCTTGCTCTTCATCAGTATTTACTTTAGCGATTGTTGCTTTACCATCAAAATCTTCAGCCAACTCTTCGATAATTGGAGCAATCATTCTACAAGGTCCACACCATGGTGCCCAGAAATCTACTAAACTTACACCTTTTGCTACAGTCTCGTTAAAGTTTGCGTTTGTTAATTCAACATATTTTGCCATATACTTCTCCATATTTATTTAATAAAAAAAAGTATTATACACGATTTATCTTATAATATAGTTAACAAACCTTAAACAGATAATTTTTATCCTTTTTACTTAATATATTTAGATGCTGCCCTAAAACCAACTGTTGGTCCTTTATAACCAGGTCCATATGTCAATTTCATAGCACCAATACCAACAAGAGATCTATCATCAATAGAGTGAGATCCACCCCTTGAAACACTTGCATAATCATCAACATCTCCAAATGTATGGATACTAATTTCCAAAGTATCATTTGCTCCAGCAATAGCAAACCCATCATGATACTGACCAGCCCCTACTTCAGAACCTACTGTTAAATTTAGATCTTGGACAAATGGTTTTAACCATGTAGGCATATTATTGACAGACTCAAACTCCAAAACACCAGAACCACCATTTACAAAACGATCCTCTTTAGCCACTAGTCCATTGGTCCACTCTGAAAGATTACCAGATAAATCAGAAACTTTAACACTATAATCTAACTCTACATTTGTATCAACACCCAATATATTATTACTAATAGTAAACTCTCTACTATCGCTACCTATATACTTATTCCCTTGATAAAGCTTTCCATCACCTATAACTCCATCTATCCAATTTTGGGGATTATTGACTACTAACTGAACCAATTGCATCCACTGTTTATTAGATGGTAACCCTATCTCTTCTCCACCACTAATTTGAGAACCTTTGAGTGATATAGCTGCTTCTAAAGAACTCATATTCTTGATGGACTCACCAATAGGAGAAAAACCTATTCTACTTGTCTGTAGTTGAGCAACATCACGCAGTGGAATCTTTAGATAACTACTATTTTCATCAAGTTTTAAACTAAAATTTTTTAATACGGGACTATAAACCTTAAAATTTTCTACTAAAAATGAACTCACATTATTATCAGACAATATAGAGCTATTAATATCACCTAATATCTCTTTTGCCTCATATTTTGAAACCCAAAAACCACTCTCATTCTCACCATCACCATCAACATCAAAACCACCAGGGATATAGACAAAATTATTATTTACCATTCGTTTCCCCTTATCTAATTCATAGATTTTAGGAATAACTACAACATCAACACCATCACCACCATGAGCTCCTAATAAAATAGAGCCACTATTAGCTGGTTTTGTTCTATCTTCTCCACACCCCACAAACAAAAGAGTTATTGCAGATACAATAGAAATCAATATACTACTTTTTTTCATTTTCATCATCATCTCCTAATTAATAAACTTCCGCTTCAATTCTTCTATTTTTCTTTCTGCCTTTTTCGGTTTGATTTGTTGCAACTGGATTTTTTGACCCCTTGCCAACAGCTTCAAGTCGTGAAGCATCAATACCATAAGAGATAAGCAAATCTCTAATCTCTGATGCTCGTTTATAAGAGAGAATTTGATTCATAGAGTATGATCCTGTATTATCTGTATAACCAACAATTCGGCTCTTTAGATGTGGATTTTGTTTTAAAAATTTTGCAAACTCTTTTACTTTTGGTTTTGAATATTCTGTAATATAGTAAGAGTCTAATCCAAAATTAATATCTAATGTTTTTTTTACGGGACACCCTTGTGTATTTACACTAAAACCTTTTGGGGTATTTGGACATATATCTAGACTATCTTCTACACCATCTTTATCGCTATCAATTTTCTGCTGTCGTATTGGCTCTTGGACTACTACATTTTTAATCTCACAGCCACGATTATCTACACTAGCTCCAAATGGAGTTTTTGGGCAACGATCTAAATCATTAGTAATACCATCACCATCACTATCCAAACTAATCTGTTCATCTATTACATCAGGTACTGCATCAGAAACACTTGCTACAGGTTCTGGATTTTGAATACCCATATCTATAGGTGCTACTTGAACTGGAACCGATGAAACTTCTGCATTTTTTATCTCACAACCAAAGCCATCAACTGACACACCAAATGGTGTATTTGGACAATGATCTTTAGAATCAAAAATACCATCACCATCACTATCTTGAGGAAGAGGATTAAATCCCAATGGAACACTAATACCAATAAGTAGTGCAAACTCATTATCTTCAGCACTACTACCACCAACTATCTGCATAGCTCTAAATTCACCTACAAGACTAAAATCTTGATTTATAGGATATGAAGCACCCATTCCTGCTTCTACATAAGGGTGACTCTCAAAATTATCACGCTCACCACTCACATATTCATACCCAATACCACCAAAAAGGTAGGGATGAAGAGGATAATCAGATGGTATTTCATATATTCCATCAACACTATATTGCCAAAGTGAGTCAACACCACCTTCAGCGGCACTCTCATCAATACCAACATATCCAAAACTAAATCTAGGTCTTAAATCAGAGGAGTAGAGATCAAGTAAAATACTACCAACAAATGTATTTTTTTCAAACTCTGTTCCACCATCATTATAAATGGATGTTAAGCCATATTTCAATGAAGCTTCATCGCCTGATGCTACTAAACTCTGTCCTAGTAGTAACCCAGCCAAAACAATAGACACTCTAAACATAAAATCTCCTTCGATAAGTAAATGTCAAAACTTATTTCTCCTATAATTTTAACATTTATTATTTAGAGGTATATTATTTTTTACAAAAAAAATATCTTTTAATAAAAACTTTATTTAAAAATACACAATAAATATTAATTTACTTTTTAAATCACTTTTTTATAAAAAGTAAGCTATACATTACTACTAATTATTGTCGATATTACTAAAATAAAACTGAAAAAGGATTTTTAATTATGAAAAACAGTAAATTTTTAAAATACTTAGCTATTACTTCGGTAATAACTATAGGTTCTACACTACTACAAGCAGATGAATATAATAATGAAAAGATGATGAATGCACATAAAAATGGTGATTATAAAAGTGCCTTAAATTTTGGTTTAAAATCACTAGAAGTAGATTTAATGACTTTCAATAATGATAGAAATCATCCAGAATTAGCAGAAAATTATAATAATATAGGTGCTCTTTATGCAGATTTAAAACAGTATAAAAAGGCACTCTATTTTTATCACAAAGCTCTCTCTATAAATAAAGCAACATGGGGAACAGAAGACCCTGCAGTAGCTAAAAATTACTCAAATATAGGTGGTGTTTATTATAAAATGGGCAATTTACATAAAGCACTAAGATATGCAACTTTAGCACTAAATATTAGAAAAACTTGGGGAGATAGTAACGCATATCATATAGAGTCACAAAATGATGTAAATCTAATCAAAAAGAGATTGGCAACAGCTTCAAAATAGAGAATTAACATAATCAGAAGAGAAAGATTTTTCTCTCTTCTGATTTATAGTTGAACTAGAGAATTAATATCCACTAGCTGTTACAAATTTTGTGATCATCTCTAAAATAGGTGATACTAAAAATATTGCAAATAGTGTTGCTATCGCAGAAAAGCCAATAATTGTAGTTAGTGCAGTAGATGAATTTTTCATATAAACTGTACCATCATTTGTTATAGGATCTCTCAAGAACATATAAACTACTAATTTAAGATAGTAGTAAACTGATATTGCACTATTAAGAGCCATAAAACCAGCCAACCAAATAAAGCCTTCATTAACTGCCGAACTCATAAGATAAAATTTACCCCAAAATAGAGCAAATGGTGGCATTCCTGCTAATGAAAGCATAAAAAGAGCCATAATTACAGCATTCATAGGCATGATTTTTACCATACCTGAAAATTTTGTATATGGATGATCGTATCTTGCACCTTTCTCTTTAGATTTGTGTCTTGAGACCCACAACATTGTAAATGCACCAAGATTTGAGAATGTAAATAGTATCCAATATAAGAAAAGAGCACTATTTGATTGAGTTGTACCAATCAAAATCGCAGCCATTGCAAAACCTGCATGAGAGATTGAGCTATATGCCAACATTCTCTTTACGCCATCTTGAACAAGAGCCATAATATTAGTGATAGTCATAGTTAATACTGCTACTACCCACAATACAGTCTGTACCCACTCTATATTTGCATGAACCAAAAATTCAAACATTCTAATAGCAACAACAAAACCAGCTATTTTTGGAACAATTGACATATATCCAGCTAATGCTGCACTTGAACCCTCATATACATCAGGAACCCAAGTTTGAAAAGGAACCATTGATAGTTTAAACCCAAATGCTACCAACATAAAAGTTACACCCAAAAGAATTATCTCTATATTTTCAAAATTTGAGGCAATTAAAGACTCCTCAATTTTGGATAACTCTACACTTCCTGTAAGAACATAAAAGATCAATGCACCAAAAACATAAAAACCAGCTGCCAATGCACCCATTGTAAAATATTTAATTGCCGCTTCAAAACTCTTATCTCTATTGTGCATAGCGATTAATGTATACAGAGCCAAACTAGAAGTCTCTAGTCCAACAAAAATAAGCATTAAGTTATCACTTGTCACCATGAATTGGAAACCAGCAATCATAAATAAGAATAGTGCAAAAAACTCAGGATATGCATACTCATGAAATCTCTTGGTTGTCAATGCTAGAGGTATAAATAGAGCTGATGCCAAAAGAATTATTATTTGACCAAGCTTCGCAATACCATCTACTAGCATCAGATCAAAAAATCCTCTTATATCACTATCATACCCCCAAATTGCCCCTAGAGAGAGCAAAATAAAGAGTTCACTAATCATTACATAGAAACTCTTCTCAATATTTGGTCTAACTAAATCAATTACCAAAATTGCTAAAGCACCAACGATAGTTAATACCATTGGCAATAAAGAAGGTAGATTCAGTGCTTCCATATCTATCGAAATTGGATCTAACATTATTTCTCCTTTCCAACACTATTTACTTCGTTAATAAAATCTTTTGTATCTTGATTCACAGCTTTTTTCTCCATATTTGAAATCATCTGTTTAACAGAGTTATCAATAGGATCTAACACTGGCTTTGGATAGACACCCAAAAGAACTACAAGTAGAACTAAAGGAGCTAAAGCACTCACCTCTTGATTAGTTAAATCTTTGAGAGTCTTATTTTTCTCATTTGTAAGAGCTCCAAAAAATGATCTCTTATATAATGTAAGCATATAAACTGCACCCAAAATAATTGTAGTTCCAGCTATTGCAGTCATCAAAGGTGATACTTTAAAGAAACCAATTAGAGCCAAAAACTCACCAACAAATCCAATTGTCAAAGGAAGACCAACTGAAGCCATCAACATAATTGCAAATACTGTTGCATATCTAGGCATAACAGAGGCTAAACCTCCAAACTCACTCATCATCTTGGTGTGTCGCCTATCATAAATTACACCAACCAACATAAACAGAGCCCCACTAACAATACCATGAGATATCATCAAAAATAGTGAACCTGTAATACCCTCAGAGTTCATTGCAAATGTACCAAGTACAATTACACCCATATGAGATACTGAGCTATAAGCAATTACCTGTTTCATATCCTCTTGAGCATACGCTATCATTGCCGTATAAACAATCATAATAAGCGAGATAATCGCAACTGGTGTAATAAAATATACCGCAGCATCAGGAAACATTGGAAGTGAAAATCTTACAAAACCATAAGTACCCATTTTCAAAAGTACAGCAGCAAGAATTACCGAACCAATTGTCGGTGCTTGTCCATGAGCATATGGTAACCAAGTATGAAATGGGAACATTGGCACTTTGATAGCAAAACCAACAAAAAATGCACAAAATAGCCACATCTGCATATCATAAGTAAATGCAAAGTTTTGCCAATCAACAATTGAAAAACTCCAAACACCTGTAGCTTGATGATAGAGATATGCTGCCACAAGAATACCTACTAGCATTACTAAACTTCCCGCAAATGTATATAGGAAAAATTTAACCGCTGCATATATTCTAAGTTTTGCACCCCATGCACCAATAATATAGAGCATTGGAATAAGAGAGAGTTCCCAAAAGATATAAAATAGAATTACATCTAGCGAAGCAAATACTCCCACCATTGTCATCTCTAAAAATAGGATTGAAATAATAAGATTTTTTAACTCATTTTTGATTGTCAACCCAATAAGTGAAATCATAGTCATAAATGTACTAAGAATAATCAAAAATAGAGATATACCATCAATACCAACCGTATAATTAATTCCAAATGATGCTAATATCGGAGCAGTCTGTATAAACTGATAACCTGCATTTGCACCATCATAACCTATCCACAAAATCAATGATAGAAAAAACTCAATAGCAGTTACAGCAATACCATAAGCTCTAATACTACTTTTTTCAATCATGAATCCCAACATACCTGCAACCGCTGGTAAAAATATTAGTAACGTTAAAATTGAATCCATTCGCTTACTCCTTACATACCTGGTCTAAATACGGCTAATATTAATAACAACACTAATCCAAAGACCATCCATTTGAGATTATGCGATAAGTTACCAGTTTGCATAGCTCTTGATTTATCACCTGCTTTATAGATGACCCCTGCGATAAGATCAACTGTTGCATCAACAATTTTCATATCTATCTTTTTCCATGCAAATTCTGATATTTTTGCATATGGTTTACATATTTTTTCATCATAAAATTTAGGTATAAAGTATTGATTTGATAATACTTCATGAACACCTATCTTTTTAAAGAACTCATCAAAATTACCTTTTGAGAATTTTATAATAGCTAGTGCAATTCCACTAAGAGCAATACCTAATGTAACAACAAGTAAAAATATAAATGTTACTGTACTTACATGAGGGTGATATGCAGGTAATACTTCTGTAACATAGTGCATAAATGAGTGCTCAAAGAATCCAGCAATAACTGCTAAAATTACCAAAGGTATCATAGCTGCAATCACAAATGGATAAGCCTCATGAGGATGTTTACTAGGATCTTCTTTATAATTCTCTTTTCCAAAGAAAACCATCATAATAAGTCTAAAACTATAGTATGCTGTCATACCAGCACCGATCCAAAGCATAATCCACAAGAAATAGTGATGCTCTGCAAATGCTGTCTCTAAAATTTTATCTTTTGAGAAGAATCCAGCCAATGGCCAAATACCAGCAAGAGCCAATGAAGCAACACTCATAATTCCCATAGTCCATGGCATTACTTTACCAAGACCACCCATTTTATTGATATATTTCTCATCATCCATAGCATGCATAACATTACCAGCACCCAAGAAAAGAACTGATTTAAAGAATGCATGAGCCATAAGGTGAAATAGTGCAATCCAATAAGCACCAAGTCCAGCAGCCACAAACATATAACCCAATTGTGAAAGAGTTGAATAAGCAATAATTCTCTTTAATTCCATATTTACAAGTGCCATAGAAGCAGCAAAAATAGCTACAAAAGCTCCAAGACAAGCTATAAAATATCCTACATTTGGAATAAGCATATAAATTTCATTACTTCTTACAACCAAATATACACCAGCTGTTACCATTGTTGCAGCATGAATTAGAGCCGAAACAGGTGTTGGACCCTCCATCGCATTTGCAAGCCAAGTATGAAGTGGAAATTGTGCTGATTTACCCATTGCTCCAATAAATAGAAAAATTCCTATTGCTGTAATTGTTCCACTATCAAGTGTTCCAATATTTGCAAATACTGTCGTATACTCTAAAGAACCTAAATTCCAATAGATCATAAAGATACCAATAAGCATACCAAGATCGGCAATTCTATTCATTACAAACGCTTCATTTGCCGCGTAAGATGGAGATACCGCAGGATTTACAGAAGTAGGAACATCTGGTTTATGATACCAATGACCAATTAGAAGCCATGAACATACACCAACACCTTCCCAACCGATAAATAGTCCCAAGAAGTTATCACTCATTACAAGTACCATCATTGAAAACACAAATGCTGATAAGTAAGAGAAATATCTATTAAAACCTTTATCATGATCCATATATCCAATTGAGTATACATGAACTAAAGCAGAAACAGTTGTAACTGTAACCATCATAATAACAGAGACTTGATCGGCAATAAAACCAAAGTCTAAATTAAAACTACCAGCAGCAATCCAATCCATCATCTTTACATGGACAACATGCTCTCCATCTACATTAAAAAGTAGAGTCATAGATGCAAACCAAGAAGCAAATAACAAACCAGATGTCACTAATCCAGTGATAAGATTTCTTGGCTTATCTCCAAACATTGCAGCAAATAATGAACCTACAATAGGTGCAAAAAGTGCTATATATAAATACTGTTCCATCAAATTACCCCTTCATTTTTTGTAGTGTATCAAGATCGATGCTACCGTTTTTCTTGTACCAAAGAACAAGAAGACCTAATCCAACCGCAACTTCACTAGCGGCAACCGCAATAATAAAGAAAGCAAACATTTGACCACCTAAATCATCATAAAATTTTGAAACAGCTGCAAAACCGATATTGGCAGCATTTAACAAAATCTCTGTTGAAAAGAAAAGCATCAAAAGGTTTCTTCTTCTAATTACACCTATTAATCCTATTACAAATAGAATCGTAGCTAATACTAAATAGTGGGTAAGTGTCATTTCTCATCCTTTACATCAAACTCTTCTATAGTCATCTGTTCATCATATGAATCACATAATGTAATACTATCATCCATTTTTTTACCAACTAAAACAATTCCTGCAATCATAGCAACCAAAAGCATTACAGCTGCTAGTTCAAAAGGAATAAGATATTTAGTAAACAAAATAACACCTACTTGTTGAGGATTTGTACCACCAAAAAGATCAGGATTCATTAGTGGAGCATCCAACATCAAATGATTAGTTACAATTGGAGCACTAATAGCAAATACAATTAAAATGGCACTCGCAATCCACAAACCATAAATAATTTTAGAGTGAGTAATATTCTCTTTGATATCTTGTGTTGTATCCAAAAACATCATACCAAATGCATATAGAGCCATAACTGCACCCGTATAAACAATAATCTGAACAACACCCAAAAAGTCTGCATCTAAAAGAAAGAAAAATCCAGAAATAAGGATCATTCCCGCCGCTAACGCACTCATTGCATAGAGTGCATTTTTACTAAAGACAACAATTGAAAACATGGATATTGTCAAAACCGAAAAAAGATAAAACGCTACTGTTTCAAACATACCTACTCCTAATACGCTAAAGGTGTTTTTTTGACATTGTCATCAGCATTGTCACTTAAAGCACCAAACCCTGGATATTGAGTCTGTTTACCAGCCTTAAAAATATCCATAGGGGTAACAAGCTCTGCCATTGAAGTAAAGTGTGCTCTTTGCTCACTTACATTTTCAAAATCTTGTCCATGTGTAATTGCAAGTTCAGGACAAACTTCAGCACAATATCCACAGTAGATACATCGTCCTAGGTTAATTGTATAACCTCTTACAACTTTTCTACCTTTTGCTCCATATTTGGTCTCAATCTGAATACAGTTAGAGATACAAATTTTTTCGCAAAGTCCACAACCAATACAAGCTTGATTACCACTCTCTACCAATCTTTTGATAGTGTGCAGTGCTCTATATCTAGGAGAGATTGGAAGTTTTTCTAGTGGATATTTCACCGTATGAATATCAAACTTTACCATCTCTCTAAATACAATCCAAAGTCCTACAAAAAGTTCACCACTAAGAGTTCTCTTTAGAACTCTTTTTGACTTCTCTTGCCATGTAACAGGAGTCTCTTCTACTTCTACATACATGTAGTCATCAGAGACATTCCTATTATTATAGTTTGTAAAATCCATCATCTTCCCACTCCTAAATTAACACGATACCAGTAATCAAAATATTGACTACTGCTAATGGCATTAAGACTTTCCAGCAAAGCCACATTAATTGATCTGGTCTAACATGAGGCCAAGCAGCTCTTACCCACAAGAATAGAAAAATCAATAATGAAACTTTAATGATAATTGCAAATCCACCAGAGATGAAGCCCCAATCATTAAATCCACCTAAAAATACCAAACTTGCTACAAATGCAACTGTAAACATATTCGCATACTCACCAATTGCAAAAAGTCCCCATCTCATACCAGAATACTCCGTAGCATAACCAGTAATAATCTCCGCCTCATGCTCTAAAAGATCAAAAGGTGTTCTATTTGTCTCAGCATAACCTGAAATCAAATATAGAAGAAATGCGATAGGCTGACTCCAAACAATCCAACCACTCTCTTGATAGTTGTTGATATCAATCAAAGATAAAGAACCAACCATCATTAATGGAGCAATCAAAGATAATCCAGTAACTACCTCAAAAGATAACATCTGAACAACTGTTCTTGCTGCTCCTAAAAGTGACCATTTATTGTTTGATGCCATACCTGCAAGAAGTGGTGCATACATACCAATTGCCATGACACCAACAACATACAAGACACCAATATTTACATCAGCAACAATTGGCTGAACTGTATAATCTGTAAATGGAAGTGTAAACTCTGGTAAAAATGGTATACCTGCCATTGCAATAAATGCTGTTGCTGATGCAATAACAGGAGCAATCATAAAGATTGGTTTTACCGCATTTTGAGGTACAATATCCTCTTTTGTAAATAGCTTAATAGCATCTGCTGCTACTTGTGCAATACCCGCTGGACCAACATGAGTTGGACCAAGTCTTCTTTGCATAAATGCCAGAACCTTTCTCTCAAAATATGTTGTTATACCAGCAAGTACAGAGAATACTGTAAGGATAACAACAATCTTGATTATCGTTTCAATTATATAATAACCTTCCATTTCACACCTTTCCTATTGTTACTGAACTAAACCGTGAACCATCAGCAAAAATTGCCTCAACACCCAATGTTTTATCAAATGTCGGAAGATATGCAATCTCACCTCCAAGCTGAGAATCTACCTCTACTTTTGTAGATATAGAGACATCACCAGCTTTTACTTCAACCTCATCACCTTCACTAAGTCCTTTAGCTTCCAAGAAAGCAGAAGATACAAAAAGTGCTGGATCTTGTTTTAACTGTCTAGCTTTATTAGTAAAGGCATTAAATTGGTTAATTGGATTAGATAGATAGACAATATCACCCTCTAACTCTTTAACCACTGAAAGATCACCAAGCTCATCACTTGAGTCAACATCATTAATAATAAGATCATAACCACGAACTTCAATACCTGCATTATTATAAAGGTTTGGCAATGCATCAAATGTAGCAAACATATAACCTTTATCTTGAGGCATCTGCTTTGTATAATCAATTGTATACTCTGCTTCTAAACCAAGTGCATTTGCAAGATCATTTAGAACAAATCCACTATATGGAAGTGCTGCATTTGTAGGAACCAATTTTTTATCTATATTTGTAAAAGTTCCCTCTTGTTGATTAAGTGCTGGCATATCCAAATCACCATCACCCAAAGCACTAAGAGTAAAATCACCTTTTTCATTATAACCCAATACTTTACTACCAGATTCAGAGTCTAAATCACAAATAAGTGAAACACCTAATGTATTTGTTTGTGAAGGGGTAACAACAACACTAAATTTAGTATATCTATCAATAAAACCTGCAATTTTAGCAATATTTTCACTATTTACATGGCTATAAAGATCAGCACCAAGAACTAGAGAAAAAGTATCCTTTTTTGCCAACATTTTTTTCATTTTTGTTTCAAAATCTTCAGGTAAACCAACAAGAGCTTCATCATATTTTGAGACAACATCTTTAACACTAGAAGGTAATTCAACTCCCTCCAACTCACTAAAATAATTTAGAACAAATGCCAAAACATGCTCTTCAACACCCGCATCATGAGTGATTGGCATTAAATTTTTTGAAAAAGAGGCAACAACATTATCAATAACTGGGTGAAAATATAACCCCGCACCCTTATTCATAGTCAAACCATTATTCATAGCAAAACCAACAGAAGGAGAGTCATATCTAACTGCACTACCAACACTAACAATAAAATTAGAAGCTTTTATACCCTTTAGAGTTCCACTATATAGACTCTTACCACTAGCCAAAGAGAATGCCTTCATAAAATTTTGATAATTTAGGGCATCTTGATTTACAAGTTTTAGATTATAACTCTCTTTTAACTTTTGCAAAATAAGAGCCTCTTCATTTGTAATAAAACTATTAAAAGCGATAGTATCTGCTTCATCTTTGATAAAACTAACAGCTTTATCAAACATAGCTTGATCTTTACCTTTTACTCTATTTTCAAAATCAAAACCAAATCTAGCTGAACCACTCAGAGATACATAATGAGCATCATTTGTTACTCTATATATCTTCTCATCATAATTTTTTGCCCCACCTCTTTTAACTTCATAATACATGAGTGAACAATCACTACTATGAGGATTTGATGCTGGTATTTTTCTAAGCTCCCATGCATTTGCTGTATATTGGAAATCACTACTTATCAATGCACCAACAGGACAAACAGCGATACACTCACCACAATCTTGGCAATCAAGAGTATCATCTGCATTTACTGTACCGATAACTGATTTTTGAAGCTTATTCCACATAGCAAAAGAGTCTTTTGGCATTGTAGTTTTTAACTCTTTATCAAGAACTGCTCCACCTCTTTTAACAGTCTTAAGAACACTATCACCAATCATATCTTTACATACAGTAATACACTTCTCACATACAATACAAAGTCCTGCATCATACTTCATCAAGCCCCAATCTTTGATCGGTCGTGCAGTATCAGCAATAGAATAGTCTTGTCTGTTTACATCCATATATATATTATAGTTTTGAAGCTCACACTCTCCACTTTGATCACAAACACCACACTGAAGCGGATGATTTACATCATATACTTGCATGATTGTTTTTCTCTCAAGTGAAATGTTTTCACTCTCCGTCTTAATATCCATACCATCTTTGGCTTTAGCATTACAAGCATATACTTGTTTACCATTTGCCTCTACCAGACACAATCTACAAGCTAAACTTGGAGAACACTGTGTTTGGTAACAGATAGCAGGAACAAAAATATTTTCTCTTCTTGCAATATTGAGGATAAATTCACCCTCTTGTGCCTTGCAAGATTTTCCGTTAATCTCAACTGTTATATCGCTCATTTATCCACCTGCTCTATTTTTGATTTGCTAAACCTATATCCATCTTTGAGTAGTTGACCACTAAATCCAAGATCAAAAATTGGCATCATTGCAATAGTCCCTTTTAAAGAACTATCAAGTCTGAATTTTTTCTCCACCTCTCTACCATTAATATCAACCTTCAATAGATCACCATCTTGAATCTTTGCAGCTATTGAAAATTGTGATGAACCTACAATATCCCCATCAGTTTTCAGATATTTACAAAGGTTTGTAAATACATCTTTTTGACTATTTGGATTACAAAGATATATAATTGTCCCATCATAACTCTCAATATCGCTAATCTCATCAATACTATTATTAAGACCATGACGCAAAGAGTGTAGACGATAACCTCTTCTCTCATTGCCATCAAAATCAAAATAGTTATCTAATGAGTCAAATTCAACATCTTTATACCCCGCATCAACAGGTAAAACAGATGTATAATCAATTGTATAACGCTTATAAGATACTCCTAATTCATTAGCAATATCATTTAGACAAAAACCATCAAATGTTACAGCGGCATTAGTAGGAACTACTATCTTATTCATATTAGTAAAAGTACCCTCTTGCTGATTAATTGCAGGAAGATTAACATCACCTGCACCCTCAATGCTACTCAACACAAAATCAGCCTCTTCATTATAGCCGATCACTCTCTCTCCAACCTCTTCATCAAGATCACAAATTAGAGAAACACCAAGTGTATTAACAGAAGGAGGAGTAATAACTACCTCAAAACCAGTATGTTTTTCAATTAACCCTAAAAGTTTTGCAATATTGTCTGATTTAGGATGAGTGTAGAGATCGCTACCTACAACAAATGAGCATCTCTCTTTTCTCCTCATTCGAGCTTTCATGCTATCAATCTCTTCTTCACCAATATTACTCTCAGCACTCAAATAACCAATATCAAGATCATCTAAAATAGATCTTACTTGCTTAGTCAATTTTGCATCTTCAAGTAACATTTGGGCAACCATTGCCAAAACACCCTCTTCACTACCAACTTCATATTTCAAAAATTGAGTTATAAAGTTTCCAATAGAAGCATCTTCCATTGGATGCATATAGATCACTTGTGCTTTTCTTATTTTTGAAGCTTGATTTACTTTAAACTTCAAAACAGGACTATCATCTGCGATTCTAGTACCAAAAACAATAATATAATCACTATCTTTGATATCTCCAGAAGTTCCTTGATACAAATTTCTTCCAGTTGTAGAAGAGAAAGCATTTAAGAATTTTTTATATGCTAAAGCTTCACTATTTACAAGTTTGTAACCAAACTTCTCTTTTAATTTTTGTAAAATTAGAGCCTCTTCATTTGTAATGATAGAGTTAAACTTAATTGTATCTGCATTTTTAAATGCTTCAACAGCTTTTTGCATATCTTCTTTGCTATTTGAGCCACGGTTTTGGAAATCATAACCATATCTACAAACACCAGCCATTGTGTCAAACTCATACTCATTTCTTACACGATATATCTCATTTCTCTTAACTTCATAATAGATAAGAGGAGCAAGTGAACTATGAGAACAAGCCGCAGGGATTCTAGTCAACTCCCATGCATTTGTATTATAAGAGAAATCTTTATCAGCCAATGCCCCAACAGGACAAACCGAAGCACACTCTCCCCAATCTACATTATGCTCTTCAATTTTAGTGTTAACAATAGTTGAGTTATAACCACCAGCTTTGATCTGTAGAGCTTCATCACCTATAATCTCATTACTCACTCTTACACATCTTTCACACATAATGCAAAGATATGGATCATAAGTAACATTACCCCAATCTTGAATCTCTCTTTTTTGATCTACCGCACTAAAGCTTTGAGCACCTACACCAAATTCAAGAGTCTTATTTTGCAAATCACACTCACCAGATTTTGGACAAGCCCCACATTGAAGTGGATGATTCACATCATAAAGTTTCATAATACTCTGTCTTTGTTGATACAAAGAAGGTGAATTTGTAATTACTTTCAACCCCTCTACAGCTCTCTCCTGACAGCTAAGAATAGGAGCATCCATGCCCTCAATATCAACAATACACATTCTACATGAAGCAATCGGCTTAAGCTTTGTCAAATAACACATAGTAGGGATATAGATACCATTTCTTCTTGCAACTTGCAAGATAGTTTCGTCTCTATCTCCTTGAACCTTTCTTCCATCTATCTCAAATGAGATTAAATTTTTAGGTTTAGTCATATCACACCGCCACCATTGCTATGTAATAACATCTCATACAACGAGTTGCTTCATTTACTGCTTGTTCTTGTGTAAATCCAAAGTTAACCTCATCTTGGGAAGATTTACGATAATCAACATCAAGCTTTTCACTAACTTCTCTAGGAAGTCCAGCTACCCAACCAGTTACTTTCTCTTTTTTGTCATAAACTCTCATTTTATGAAGATGATCTTCCATAATCTCATCATCAGTGAGAGTCAATTTACCATCATGAACAAATCTACTCATAACTGAAGCTGCTCTTTTGGCTTGTCCAACTGCATTTACAATTGTCATTGGTCCATATTCACAATCTCCAGCAGCAAAAACACCTTTTCTACTTGTCTGATATGTTTTACCATCAGTCAAAAGCGTTCTCCAGCTAGTCTGCTCCAACTCCCAATCAGATGGCAAATAAGATAAATCAGCATCTTGACTCACAGCAGGAATAAGATAATCACAATCTATCTCATAATCTGCACCCTCAATTTTGACAAGCTTATCTCTTCCACCATTAGGATCAGGAACAAGTTCAAACATATTGACTTTAACTTTTTTAAGAACATTATCTTCATCAAATATCTCTTCAATAGCTGAGTGAAAAACAAACTCTACACCCTCTTCTACTGCTTCATGATACTCTTCATACGAAGTATTTCTAATAATAGTTCTCTCATCTCTACGATAAAGCATAACTACTTTTTTTGCCCCTGCTCTAATAGAACATCTAACAACATCCATAGAGGTAAATCCACCACCAACACAGACAATAGTTTTACCAGTTAAATCAACATCTTCTTCTAAGCCCCATTTGACACTTAGATTTATCTGATCCAAAAACTGTATAGCAGGCCAATAACCTTCCATATCAGGTCGCTCATTGGCAGCTCTTACTTTTTTACTAATTCTTGTACCACTTGCCAATAAAATAGCATCATACTCATCTTCAAACTTCACCAACATCTCTGCTGTTACATGAGTATTCAAAATAAGTTCAACACCATCCAATGCAGCAACTGCTTCAATATCTTTATAATATTTATCATAAGGCATTCTATATTCAGGTACACCAACAGCAACTTCACCACCAGCTACAGGAAGATAATCAAACACATCACATGCAACACCTTCCAAACCTAAATAATAAGCTCCTGCCAATCCAGCAGGTCCTGCACCTACAATGGCGACTTTTTTACCATTGAGAGGTTTTTGCTCTGTAGGATATACAAAATCTTGATTATAATCACTCTCATAATCAGCACCTATTCTTTTAAGTTCCATAATAGAGATAGCTTCATCAAGATTTGCTCTTCTACAAGCATCTTCACATGGATGAGGGCAAACTCTACCACATGTATGAGCTAGAGGCATTGTCTGCTTTGTAGCTTTTAGAGACTCCATAAATTGCAAATCTCTTACACCCTCAATATATGCAGGGATATCTACATGATCTGGACATGCATCCATACATGGAGCCGTCACTTTAGCAATATAATTAATATCTTTATTGTCATAATCTGGAGATTTTTTTTGATTATCAATTAAATCTCTAATCTCATCTTCAAAATATTCCAAAATATTTAGTAAAGGAATTGGAACTGTTCTACCAATTTCACACTTACTTGTAAGCATCATAGTATTAGATATCTCTTTTAGATGATCTACATCACCTTGAGTTCCTTCACCACGAGCAATCTTATCGAAGAGGTCATAGAGGATTCTACCACCCCATCTTCCGGGAGCACACCTTCCACAGGCTTCAGAATAGATTTGATATTGTGCAGCATACTCGGCTCCTGCCTTCACAATATCAACACCCTCATCAAATACGACGAGACCGTTCCATCCAATAAAAATTTTAGAGTTTTTGTCGCCTTCATAAGTACTAGGTACCCTAAATGATGACTCTTTCCACTCTTCTTTTGGCATAGATCTATTGTCTATAAATTCACCTTGCCAAGTGGAAAAAAGGACTTTGCTCAACTAACTTTCCTTTTTACGACTAGTGTCCAGTCTACTTCATTAAATTTTATAGAGTTCATAATCTCATGACCATACTCTTTCATAAGATCAGCACTCTTTTGAACAGATGAAAAATCACCAATCTCAAACATAAAAATAATAACTTCACCAGGCTTCGCCTCTTTGTCCATTACCTCTACCATGCGATCATAAAACTTATCTTTATGCTTTCTTAAATCATATCTTTCCATTACAATCCCCTATCTATCAATTTCACCAAAAACAATATTTAAGTTACCGATGATTGTAACAACATCAGCTAAATAGTGTCCAGGTAACATGTGTTGTAAGAGACTTGTATGCCAGAAGCTTGGTGCTCTCACCTTTAATCTATGTGGATATGGTTCCCCTTGCGAATTGATATAGAAACCTAGTTCACCTTTTGGTGATTCAGTTGCTACATAAACTTCCCCAACAGGAGGTCTCATACCTTGAGTAACCAAAACAAAGTGTTGCATCAAAGCAAAGTTATCTGTCATGATCTCCTCTTTTGTAGCAGATACATATTGAGGTACCTTTGCCATAATTCCTGGCTCACTCTCTTTATATAGAGGAATTGTTTGATGTAAAATCTTTACAGATTGCCTCATCTCTTCCATATAAAGTTTATAACGACCATAACTATCAGTTTTATCACTTACAGGAACTTCAAAGTCCAACTCATCATAAATTGAGTAAGGCTCCTCTTTTCTGATATCCCAAGCAACACCACTACCTCTAAGAGTAGCACCAGAACAGCCCCAATTAAGAGCATCTTCAGGAGTTAGATTACCTACCTCTTCAAGTCTCATTTTCCAAATTCTATTTTCAGTAAGAAGACCTTCATAATCTTTGATATCATTTGGAAATTTTGTGATAAACGCATATAAATTATCAATAAAATCAGCTGGTAAATCCAAAGGAACACCACCAATTCTAATTGCAGAGTGAGTAAGTCTTGCACCACAATAATCTTCCATAAGATCCATAGCAAACTCTCTCTCACGAAAACAGAACAAGAACACACTCATAGCACCAACATCTAGTGCATGTGTTGCCAACCAAAATAGGTGAGAGATAATTCTATTAAGCTCTAAAATCATAACTCTAATAATTTCTGCTCTTCTTGGTATCTCTTTTTCTATATCTAAAAGTCTCTCAACTGCAAGTGCAAAACCATAGTTATTTGAAGCAGCAGCGATATAATCCATTCTATCTGTAGTAGGTAAATACTCATTATAGATCATATTCTCTGCCATCTTCTCCATACCACGATGCAGATAACCAACATCAGGAACAGCTTTTAC
>Ga0256914_1000535_pt1 | contig 37308 bp, 30 predicted proteins | sample HulkmetaG_FD_191571 | JGI IMG/M metagenome (GOLD analysis project Ga0256914, IMG submission 191571) | Hydrothermal chimney microbial communities from Main Endeavour vent field at the Juan de Fuca Ridge, Pacific Ocean - Hulk | ecosystem: Environmental > Aquatic > Marine > Hydrothermal vents ... | reverse complement strand
TATATTTTTGGTACTTAAAAGGTTTGATATCTGCTTTTAGATCATGAACTTTTATTTGTGATATAAGGTTATTTACAGTTGTTTTTTTATTCTGTTTGATACTGTTGTTACTCTCATTTGTAGTAAGTTTAGTTCTATTAAAATCTAATATTTTTTGTATATCTATATCTTGAATCCATAGATGCTCAAATGCTAATATTTTATCTTTTATATTTCCATCGGCCATAAGATTTGAGTGATCATTAAGTGTATCTATAAGAAAATTTTCAATCTCTAATTTATTACTATTTGCACTGATATTGGTTGCTTCAATCTCAAGTTTATCAATTTTTATATTTTTTTGATTATATGGAAGTGTTGAAAAAAATATATGTTGAATATTTATAGTTGGAATAAATGTAGTTTTTTCCTTTTTTGGTACTCTATTTCTATTTATATCTTCTACTAGTTTTATTAGTGTTGCCAAATTTACTTTTCTTAATTCAAGCTCTTCTATCTCCATCTTGGCTTTGGCTAATGCTCTCATGTTCCAATCTATCAGTGCTTCACTCGCTAATATCTTACCTTTATATTTTATATTTGTAGCAACCATTGTTTTGAGAAGATTTCCAGATATATTATCATATGTAATATTCATATTTTTGGTGGCTCTATCTACTGCAAAATTGAGTGTCTTTGGATTTGCTAAAATTGTTAATACAAATGTACCAATAAGCAGAGAAAGTTCTATGAAAATAGCTATTCTTATAAAGCTAACTTTTATTTTTTTTTTCAAAATGATTGACCTATTTGAAAATGAATAGTATTTTGTGAATAGTTCTCTATATCCAATCCAAAATCAATTTTGACAGGACCTATTGGTGTGATGTATCTGAATCCAAAACCAACTGAGTGTCGAAAATCTGTATTGAAGTAGAAACTATCTTTACTAATTAGTGTAGTATCATAAAATATAGCACCCTCTAATTTTTTGTAAATGGGATGACTAGCCTCTATAGTAGTTGCTATCATTGTTCGCCCTCCTACTTCATCACATTGAGCATCATAAGCCCCTATTTTTTTATAGCCATAAGCACGGTTACTAAAAGCTCCACCACCCAAAAATAGTTTTGACTCTGGCAATCTATTTTCAAACTCTTGAATAAGTCCTAATTTTCCTTTTGCTGCAATAGTTAGATCACCTAATGTTTGAATAATTCTTGCTTCTGTTATAAATTTACTATAAGTACTACTATTTGCAAAAGATTTAATACCCATTTCAAAAGAGTTACTAAGATATATTCCATTTTTTGGATTTAGTTTAGAATCCCTAGTATCTATAATAAATTTTGCAAATGGAAAAAATAGAAAAAATTTTCCATCTATAATATTACAAATATCACCTCTCTTTTGAATGGTAATATGTTCAAGTCCAACTCCTAAGTCGATGCTGTAGAGAAAGTAGTCCTTCATAAAATGTAGGTAGTTTGCATATTTTTTTTCATTAAAGGAGTTGAGGTTAACCTCAGAATATATAAACTCATTATTAAGATCTATATAGTGGTTTGGGTAGTACGGTAGTGCTGAAATAGCTGGCCAAAAAAAACTATTTTTTATAAATTTCTCTTTTTTGGAGTATTTAAGATCAAAAGAGATCTTTTTGGCATCTCCTTTATAATTTCTCTGTTCCCATCTAAAAACACTTTTCATTCCAAGATCAGTTTCATATCCGATACCAGCTTCTTGTCTAACTCTCTTTACTTTTTTAAGAAGATTGATATCAATATTCATATTGCTATTATGTTTATTTGTCTCAATTTGAACTCTATCAAAAGCTCCAAGACCTGAAAGTGTACTATAGCTGTCATTAACTCTTTTGGAGCTATAGTCATCTCCCTTTTTAAAGTTTAGTCGGGAGGTAATAACTTTTTTATGAATATTTTTGGGAGCATGAATTGTAATATCTCCAATTTTACATTTTTTATTTTTTGTTAGAAAAAATGTGATAAAAGATATATCTTTTTCTATATCAATTCTAGCTTTTGCTTTTAAGTTATAATTACAAAAACCATCTTCTAAAAGTTTATGTTTAATATCTTTTTTACTATTAATAAAATTAAATGCTTTAAACTTTTTATCTTTTTTTAATTTGATAAGTTTTCTATATTTTGGTTCTAAATTGCTCTGTATAGATTTTACAACAATAGGACTATTTGCCTTAATATCAAAGAGTATTGTCTCATTTGTCTCATTTGCTTCTACTCTGACATGATAATAACCTTGAGATTTATAAAAACTTATTAGTGAGTCTTCAATTGAGTTTATAAGTTTGATGTTTATCTTTGGTGTTTGATCTTTCCAAAATTGGTACCAAGATACCCTCTCAATATCCATCTCATCATAGAGCCTTTTGTCGTCAAATACTCCATCTGTTTTAAATTTTAGATACTTCATATCTGAACTTTGAAGTGACAATATCAAAAACAGAACTACTATTATATAACGCATGTTCATATAATAGCACAATAATAATGAAGAGAGAAATTAAGTAGTTAGTTAAAAACCTAACTCCTCCCATGTTGTATATATTGTTTGTGTATTATAGTTTGTGTAACTATTTTGATAATGATCTGTCTGATAATCTACCAAAATTTCCAAATTGTTTTGATCTAAAATAGTTACAATAATAGTTTGATTGTCTGTAATAATTTTGAGTTTACCCTCTTGAGGGTTATCGTCACTATATTGATTAATTGGCGAAAGTATTTCAAAATATATTGACTCCTCGATATCATTCTCTATATAGCCACTAGATTTATGATTGTATTGTTGTTCATCTACTCTTATTTGATCCCTAAGAACAATTTTTACAATTTCTATAGTTTGATCTTTTGGTTTAACTACCTCTCCACAACCGAAAAATATTAGTAAACTTAAAACTATTAAAATATAATGCTTTTTCCCCATATTTATAATTTTCCCTTTATATTAAAAAATTAAGGTGATTATAAGAAATAAATGTGGAATGATCGTGAAATTAGGAGTCTGTTTTGATGATGTTGTTATATATTGGGGTGGGTGGTTTTTTTGGTGCAATTTCAAGATTTTTGTTGAGTAATAATATTCAAAAAAGTTTTGATCTGTTATTTCCTATTGGTACGCTTGGCGTAAATGTAGCTGGAAGCTTTTTGATAGGTTTTTTAGCATTTTATTTCTCTTCAATTACTATACCTGAATATAGAGGTTTAGTTATTACTGGGTTTTTAGGAGCGTTGACGACTTTTTCGACATTTAGCTATGAAACTATAGGTTTGTTTGAACATGGGAGTTATATAAAAGCAATTTTAAATATATTTTTAAATGTATCTCTATCTCTTGGTGCAACACTGCTTGGTATGTGGGTTTTTAAGAAAGTATTAGGGAGTTAAAAAATACAGGCATAAAGCCTGTACTCTAATAGTATGCAGTACTATTTATAGCGGTGTAACATTCTCTGCTTGAGGTCCCTTTTGACCTTCACCTACTTCAAATGTAACTTGTTGACCTTCGGCCAAAGAGACGCGACCAGATCCTGAATTGTTCACTTGACGAAAATGTACGAATAAATCCTTACCATTGTCTTCTTGTTGGATAAATCCATAACCTTTTTCTTCGTTGAACCATTTTACAGTTCCTTTAAGCAAATCTGCCATTGTAGTACCTTTATATAAAAATACACTCCATAATAGAAGTGGAAGCAAAATAGGGGGAGTTCTCAAGTGTAGTTAGTCGTAACCGCTATATACTGATGAACTCAAACCTTCATCTTGTTTCGATGATATTATATCTGTTTTATTTGATTTTTTTATTATAAAATTATTTTTTTTGATATTTTTTACTTTTTTTACTGTTTTTTTTTAATATCAACCTGCTACAATCTCCAAAACTAAGGATAAAAATGAGTGAAACAGAAAATTTATGTGATATTATTATTTTTGGTGGTCATGGAGATTTAGCATTTAGAAAATTGATGCCTGCTCTTTATCACCTCTGTAATGATGGATATTTAAATCATCAAAGTAGAATATTAACAGTTACTAGAAGAGATATGAGTAATGATGAACATATTAAATTAGTTAAATCAAAACTTAAAGAATTTTTGGCTGAGGGGCTTTTTGATGAAGAGAAGTTTGAACGATTTAAAAATCAGCTTCAAGTTGTAAAAGTTGATCTTACAAATATTGAGAGTTATAAAAACTTAAAAGATGTTTTAGATCAAGAGAGTGATCGTGAGAGAGTTAATTATCTCTCAACCTCACCATCTTTTTTTGGCTCCATCTGTAAAGCTTTGAGTGAGTGGAAATTAATTAATATAGAGAGCCGTGTTGTACTTGAAAAACCAATTGGTCGTGATCTTAAATCTTCTCAAGGGATAAATATTGAAGTTCTAAAATATTTTCAAGAGTCTCAAATTTATAGAATTGATCACTATTTGGGGAAAGATACAGTTCAAAATATTATGGCTCTTAGATTCTCTAATCGTATATTTATGCCTCTTTGGGATGCTAGTAATATAGATCATGTCCAAATTACTGTAGCAGAGAGTGTAGGTGTTGAGGGAAGATGGGGTTATTATGATGATTATGGTGCTATGCGTGATATGATTCAAAATCACCTTATGCAACTTCTCTGTCTTGTAGCCATGGAGCCACCATGTTCACTTGATGCTGATAGTGTGAGAGATGAAAAAGTAAAAGTTCTTCGCTCCCTTCGTCCTATTACTCCAGAAGATATTGCTCAAAAAACTGTACGAGCCCAATATAAGAGAGGTTCTAGTGATGGTGAACCAGTCCCTGGGTATAAAGAGGGTGAAGGTGTAGAAAATAGTAATACAGAAACTTTTGCTGCAATTCGTGTAGATATTGATAATTGGCGATGGAATGGTGTACCTTTTTATATAAGAAGTGGAAAACGAATGAGAAGAAAAAATTCAGAGATAGTTATCCAATTTAAATCAGTCCCTTACTCTATATTTGCAAACAAAGGTAGATGTATCTCTGAAAATAGATTAGTTATATCTTTACAACCAAATGAGAGTATCAAACTAAAACTTATGAATAAAATACCTGGTTTATCAGAACAGATGAGACTTCAAGAGGTAGATTTGGAGCTTAATGCTTCAATGGATAAAGCTAGAAAACCTCAAGCTTATGAAAGATTAATGTTGGATGTAATTCGTTCAAATCCTACTCTTTTTATGCGTCTTGATGAGGTAGAAGCAGCATGGCGATGGGCAGATGATATTTTAGAGGGGTGGGCGGAAAATTTAGTCCCAATGAAAAGTTATAGTGCAGGAAGCGATGGACCAAGCTCTGCAATTGCTTTGATTGAGAGAGATGGTAGGAGTTGGCATGATGAGTGGTAATATCAATTTTCATGAGTTTGAAACATCATCTGATTTAGTAGAGTCTCTTAGCCAAAATATTGCCAAAAATCTTCAAGATGCTATTGATAAAAAAGGTGATGCTTCTTTGATCGTTTCAGGAGGTAGTACACCAAAATTACTATTTAAAAAATTGCAACAGATAGATATAGAGTGGGATAAAGTAGTTGTATCTCTATGTGATGAGAGATGGGTTGATGAGAGTCATAAAGATAGTAATGAAAAGTTTGTAAAAACCTATCTACTTCAAGAGAGGGCTAAAAAAGCAAAATTTGTAGGAATGTATATAGATGGTTTAAAGGCTCATGAAGCTCAACAAGAGTGTTTTAAAAGTATAAAATCTATTGATGTTTTGATTTTGGGAATGGGAGCTGATGCTCATACTGCTTCACTTTTCCCAAATAATCCTAGATTACAAGAGGGGTTTGATATGAATAATCCAAATAAATGTATAGCAATAGTGCCTCAAAATGCTCCTCATGAGAGAATGAGCTTGACATTAAGATCAATTTTGAGTGCTAATAATCTCTATCTTCATTTTGAAGGAGTGGAGAAACTCTCTGTGTATAAAGAGGCATTAAGTGGTGAAGATATTTATACAATGCCAATTAGGTCGATTTTACATCAAAATAAAAAATCACTAGAGGTATATTACGCATGAATCAAACAGTAAAAGAAGTTACCAATAAAATTATAGAGAGATCAAAAGATAGTAGAGCTATATATTTAGCGAGAATAGAAGAGGCAAAAAACCATGGAGTAAATCGTAAAAAGCTCAGTTGTAGTAATATAGCTCATGCAATGGCTCCTATGGATAAGGATGAAAAATCGTCTATTATTGCTATGCAAAAGCCAAATATTGCGATTATAACAGCATATAATGACATGCTTTCAGCTCATGAACCTTTCAAATTATATCCATCTCTAATCAAGAGAACACTTCATGATTTAGGAGCTACTGCTCAAGTAGCAGGTGGGGTTCCTGCTATGTGTGATGGTGTAACACAATCACAACCAGGAATGGAGCTTAGTCTTTTTAGTCGTGATAATATTGCTATGGGAACAGCTATTGGACTCTCTCATAATGTTTATGATGGTGCTTTATATCTTGGTGTATGTGACAAAATTGTCCCTGGTCTTTTGATTGGTGCTTTGGCATTTGGACATCTCCCTGCAATGTTTGTACCCGCAGGTCCTATGCCTTCAGGTATTAGTAATGCTCAAAAGGCAAAAGTTAGACAAGAGTTTGCAAAAGGAAATGTAGATGAAGATGCTTTGATGGAGGTAGAGTCAGCTTCATATCATAGTAGTGGGACATGTACATTTTATGGTACAGCCAATTCAAATCAGATGCTTATGGAGATGATGGGCTTACAACTTCCAAATAGCTCGTTTGTAAATACAAATACACCTCTTCGAGAATCTCTTACAGAGTACGCGGCTCAAAATATTTTGAGTATGACTGAAATTTTGGGTAACTATAAACCAATTAGTGAAATTATTGATGAGAGAAGTTTTGTAAATGCTATTGTAGGATTAATGGCAACGGGTGGATCTACAAACCATACAATGCACCTTATTGCTATGGCAAGAGCAGCAGGAATTATTTTGACATGGGATGATTTTGATGCACTCTCAAAAGTAACACCACTTCTTTGTAGAATGTATCCAAATGGCTCAGCTGATGTAAATCATTTTAGAGATGCTGGTGGAATGGGTACAGTGATATCTCAACTTCTAAATGCACAATTAGTTCATGCAGATGTAGAGACTGTAGTTGGGAAAGGGCTTGAAAGATATGTAGTGGAGCCAAAATTGGAGAGTGGAAAAGTAATTTTTGATGAGGGATTAAAAGAGTCTATAGATAAGAGTGTTATTGCCTCTATTAGTGAGCCATTTAGCAAAGAGGGTGGATTAAAACTTCTTGATGGAAATATAGGAAGAGGGGTAATAAAAACTTCTGCATTAAAAGAAGATCAACTCTTTATAAAAGCTCCTGCTATTATTTTTCAATCACAAGATGAACTTCAAAATGCTTTCAAAAATGGGGAATTAGAGAGAGATTTTATTGCAGTAGTGAGATATCAAGGACCAAAGGCAAATGGTATGCCTGAACTTCACTCTCTTATGCCTCCTCTTGGAGTGTTGCAAGATAAGGGATTTAAAGTAGCGATTATTACAGATGGTAGAATGTCTGGAGCATCTGGAAAAGTACCTTCAGCTATTCATGTTTCACCTGAAGCAGCAGATGGTGGAGTATTGGCAAAGATTCAAAATGGTGATATGATTCGTTTTGATGTTGAAAATGGAGAGATGGAACTTTTATTGGATGATGAGGTAATTAATAGTAGAGAGATAAAAGATCCTGATCTATCTCTTAATCGTCATGGATTTGGTCGTGAGCTTTTTGTAGCTATGCGTCAGTCAGTAGGAAGTGCAGAAGAGGGTGCTTGTTTATTTGATATTAGTGGGCAGGAGAGAGCATGATAAATTCTAAAGCGGTTATGCAAATTTCACCAATAGTTCCTGTAATTGCTTTGAATAGAGTTGAAGATGCTTTACCACTTGCTGAAGCTCTTTTGGAGGGTGGGATATCTATTATGGAGATTACTCTTAGAACTGATGCAGGATTAGGATCAATCGAGGCTATTGCCAAATCTATACCACAAATGAGTGTAGGAGCAGGAACCGTAACAAATGAAGAGCAGTTTAAAAAAGCTGTTGATTATGGTTCTAGGTTTGTATTTAGTCCTGGTGTTAGTGAGGAGTTGATGCAAACTTCAAAAGATTTAAATATTGCTCTTATTCCTGGAGTTGCTACAGCCTCAGAAGTAATGATGGCTCAAAATAGTGGTTTTTATGAGTGTAAACTTTTTCCCGCTACGGTTGTAGGTGGAGTAGATGCACTTAAAGCTTTTGGTGGACCTTTTTCATCCATGAATTTTTGTCCTACTGGTGGAGTAAATCTTCAAAATATGAATGATTTTTTATCACTTTCCAATGTTTTATGTGTTGGTGGTAGTTGGATTGTACCTTCAAGTGCAATAAGAGAAGGTAATTTTAAAGAAATTACAACTCTTTGCAAAGAAGCGTTAAAAAGTTTAGATAATTTTTGCTAGAATCATCGCATTTTAATAAGGAGTTTTTATGTTAATGAAGGGTAAAAAAGGTTTAATAGTAGGTATAGCGAATAATAAATCTATTGCGTATGGTATTGCAAAGGCATGTAAAGAGCAGGGGGCTGAACTTGCTTTTACATATTTGAATGAGCAGTTAGAGAAGAGAGTAAGACCTATCGCAGAGGAATTTGAGAGTAAAGCTATTTATGAACTTGATGTTACAAAACCTGAACATCTTGAAGCTTTGAGTAAAAATTTAGAGAAAGATTTTGGAAAAATTGATTTTGTTGTACACTCTGTAGCTTTTGCACCTAGAAGAGCATTAGAGGGCGGTTATCTTGATACTCAAAGAGAAGATTTTGCTTTGGCTATGGATACCTCAGTCTATTCTCTTGTATCTTTGAGTCAAGCTTGTGTACCTGTTATGAATGATGGTGGTTCTATTTTAACTCTTAGTTATCTTGGTGGACCAAAATATATTCCTCACTATAATGTAATGGGTGTTGCAAAAGCAGCTCTTGAAGCAAGTGTGCGTTATTTGGCTGTTGATTTGGGTGCAAGTAGAGGCATTAGAGTAAATGCTATTAGTGCCGGACCAATCAAAACACTTTCTGCAAGTGGAATTGGTGATTTTAGAAATATCTTAAAATGGAATGAGATTAATGCTCCTTTAAAAAGAAATGTAACAACTACTGAAGTTGGTAATAGTGGTATGTATCTTTTGAGTGATTTATCATCTGGAGTTAGTGGAGAGATTCACTATGTAGATTCAGGATATAATATCATGGGTATGGGTGCTGTAGAAAAAAATGAAGAAGGTAGAACAAAACTTAGCTGGGATTTGCATAGCTAAATAATATGCACCATGAATTTCATGGTGCAAAAAATATTATTTTGTAAAAGATTTTACTGCGTCAATAGCTTGTGATGCTTTTCCATCTGTATGCTCATCTGCAACCTCTGTTGCTTTTTTGATAGCTTTCTCTTTTAAAGAACCATCTTTTAGTGATTTTTTTGCTTGATCTGTTGCTACCTCTGTAGCCTTTTTCTCCGCTTTATCTTTTACAACATCAGTTGCTTTTGCTGTGAGTCCATCTACTAGAGAGTTTGCATTTGCTACTGCTCCTAGAGCCCAAATTGTAACTAAGCTAAAAATAATTTTTTTCAAAATCTAATCCTTTTTTATAAAAATAAGAAATCATTCTACTAATTTTATATTTAATTGATACTTATCCATTTTTCGTTACACTAATATCAAAGAACATAGGAGAAGAGATGCAGGATTTTTTAAAAAAAGCAAAAGATGCAAGTAGTATATGTGCAACACTAAATTCAGGGGTAAAAAATAGAATATTAGTAGAGATGGCAGATGCCCTTGATGAAAGCAAAGATAGAATTGTCTCTGAAAATAAGAGAGATTTAGATTATGCAACTGAACATAATCTTTCAGATGCAATGGTAGATAGACTTCTTTTAGATGAAGCTAGAATAAAAGGAATGTCAAATTCACTTCGTCAAATTGCCTCTTTAAAAGAGCCTGTTGGTAGAGTTTTGGAGGGGTGGAGCGTAGATAGTGGATTACAGATTCAAAAAGTTTCTGTTCCTATTGGTGTAATTGGTATTATCTATGAGAGTCGCCCAAATGTTACAAGTGATACGGCAGGATTATGTTTTAAAAGTGGAAATGTATGTGTATTAAAGGGTGGAAAAGAGGCTCAATACTCAAATGCTATAATTGCCGAAGTTTTACAAGAGGTTTTGATCAAAAATGATCTACCAAAAGAGGTGGTATCTCTTCTTCCTGACGCTAGTCGTGAGGGTGTAGCTAAACTCATTAAAATGGATAAATTTGTAGATCTTATTATTCCTAGAGGTGGAGAGGGATTGATTCGGTATGTAAGTGAAAATGCAACTGTATCAGTGGTTAAACATGATAAAGGATTATGTCATACATATATAGACAAAGATGCAGATATAGACAAAGCAATATCAATTAGCATGAATGCAAAATGTAGAAGAGTAGGAATTTGTAATGCTATGGAGAGTATGCTTGTTCACAAAGATATTGCACCAAAAGTTTTACCTCTTTTGAAAGTTGAGTTTGACAAACAAAATACGGAGCTTAGAGGCACAGAAGATGTAGCAAATATCATTGAAGTAAGTAGAGCAACTGATGAAGATTTTGATACAGAATATTTGGCAAATATCTTATCTATAAAAATTGTAGATGATGTAGAAGAGGCGATAGAACATATCAAAAAATATGGTTCAGGACATTCAGAAGCGATTATTACAGAAAATTATACAAGTGGTGAAAAATTCTTAAATAGTGTAGATTCAGCTTGTGTATATATCAATGCAAGTACTCAATTTACAGATGGTGGAGAGTTTGGATTTGGGGCAGAAGTGGGAATTAGTACCAATAAATTACACTCACGAGGTCCTATGGGGATCAATGATTTGACAACATACAAATATAAAATTTATGGAAATGGACAAATAAGAGCATAATGCAAAAAGATACAGTATTAGAGATCACTAATCTAACATTTGGTTATCAAAAAAGTAAATTACTATATGATAATTTCTCCCTAAAATTAAAAAAAGGGGAGATTATCTCCATAGTAGGAGAGAGTGGAAGTGGAAAAAGTACACTATTTGAACTAATAATAGCAGAACAAAAACCACTAAAAGGGACAATAAAGGTAAAAAAAATAGCCCAAGTTTTTCAAGACCCTTATAGCTCTTTTCATCCTACATACTCAATATTAAATCAAATCAAAGAGGTAGCTTCATTAACTCATATAGATGAGTATCTAAAAAAATTAAATTTAGAGAAAGATCTACTTTCCAAAAAGCCCCATCAATTAAGCGGAGGGCAACTGCAAAGATGCTCAATTCTAAGAGCTTTATTAATGCAACCAGATTTAATTTTGGCTGATGAACCCACATCAGCACTTGATAATGTGGTTCAACTAGATGTCATGAAACTATTAGTTCAATTTTTGGATAGAGTAGGGGTACTTCTTATCACTCATGATGAAGATTTGGCGGTTTGGGCTAGTGATCGGATTGTTAGGTTGTAATTATAGTTTAATTCCAATCCAACAACCGTTGTTGTCCCTTAAGTGATCGTATATGAGTTACATCTTGACTCATCTCTATCACTCCTCGGTAAGTTCGATCTTCATCACGCACGGCAAAGTATTGGATATGAACAAATTGTCCTTTAAATTCGATCCAAAACTCTGCTAGATCTTGTCTTCCTGCTTTAAACTCTTCTAGGATTTTTAGTACTTGATCAACACTTTTTGGTGGATGGCAAAACTTTACTTCTCGTCCGATAATTCCTGCACTTCTTGGGAAGACTCTATCATCTCCACGGTTGTAAAAAACTACTTGATCGTTTTCATTTACATAAGTTATATCAACTGGTAAAATTCTAAATATGGAGTTTACTTGAGCTGGTGTTAAATATCCTTCGTCATAGTGTGTTTTATCTTCTATTCCAAAAGGTAGATCTCTCTTTTTTGTATCTTGAGAGGGGTGAATGTATGTAACTTCAGGATAGGTAGTTGGTGGAGTATCAAACATCCAGCCAATCTCTTCATCACCTTCACGAAACTCTTTCCACTCATCTTCACTAAGCATATCCATTGCATTTGGAAGTAATCTACCCTCCTCAACTTGCATAATATGTTCAAGTGATCTAAATAGAGTTTGTGTAGTATAAATAATAGACTCAATATTCTCTTCTTTTATAGCTTTTCTTGCCTCTTTGATCTCCTCGCGGATTTGATCATGAAATGCCCACATGTTTTGTGATGGGCTTGTCCAACCATGTTTTTCAAGATATGGAAAAAGTTGATTCTCTTTTCGAGCAAAGTGCAGTTCCACTTTGCCGAGTTTATTGAATAGTTCGGTAAAAAATATCAGATGGGTTTGTGGATTGGTTGCTTGAAGTTCTTGAATATAACTTCTAATAAGAAGATTTTCTTCTAAATATACACGAACAGGATGACCATCTGGAAATTGACCTTCAAAAGGAGACTTATCTGTATTAAAAAATTCACTCATAAAAATATTGCCTTAAATTTAATTTTACAGAGTATAGTGAAAAAAATTTAGTTTCATCCTTTGAAGATCCTTGTTTATCTATTTTTATTAGTTATTTTTGCTTTAGTACTCATTACTCTTTGAGTCTTTTTATTTTAGCTCCCAATTTACTAAGCTTTTTTTCAAGAGCTACATATCCACGATCTAAATGGTAAATTCTATGTACACGGGTAGTTCCTTCTGCTACAAGGGCAGCTAAAATAAGAGCACTACTAGCTCTTAGATCGGTAGCCATTACATCTGCTCCATGAAGAGATTGTTCTCCCTCTATTGTGGCTGTATTTTGATTTAATCTTATTTTTGTTCCCATTCTCTGAAGTTCACTTACATGCATAAATCTATTTTCAAAAAGTCTCTCTTCTATTATGGTTGATCCTTTTGCTTGTGTAGCAAGAGCCATGAATTGTGCTTGTACATCTGTTGGAAATCCTGGATACTCTGTTGTTATTGCGTTGAATGCTAGAACTTTTGGTGTTGGTTTGATTGTAAGAGAGTTATTATTCATCTCAAAAGAGAATCCCATCTCTTGGAGTTTTAAAATTACAGATAATAGATGAGAGTGTTCTACTTTGTGTAGAGTGATTTCACTATTTGTGATAGCTCCTGCACAAAGATATGTTGCAGCTTCTATTCTATCTGGAATTACTGTAATAGTTTGGCTCTCTAATAGTTCTCCGCCATTTCCGTGAATTATAAGTTCATCAGTTCCAATTCCTTCTATTGTTACACCACTACTGTTAATTACTTCACACAGTTGCACAACTTCTGGCTCTTTTGCTGCATTTATTATATGTGTTTTACCATGTGCTAGTGCTGCTGCCATGACAATATTTTCTGTACCTGTTACGGTGATTTTATCAAAAATTATTGTAGCACCTTTGAGTCCATCTTTGGCAGTTGCCAAAACATATCCTTGTTTGATTTCAATATTTGCACCCATCATCTCTAATGCTTTTAAATGTAAATCAATAGGTCTTTGTCCTATAGCACATCCTCCGGGAAGAGATACTTCACAATGACCAAAACGGGTAAGCAGAGGACCTAAAGTGAGAATAGATGCACGCATTTTTCTTACAATATCATATTTTGCTACGGTATTATTGATAGTTGATGAGTCTATTGTTGCACAATCATCTTCAAATGTATATGATGCTCCAAGATTTTTGAGTAGTTGTAAAAGTGTAGAGATATCATTTACTTCTGGTAAGTTACAAATTTCAACTCTATTTTTAAAAAGAATTGTACATGCTAAAAGTGGAAGGGCTGCATTTTTGGCTCCAGATATCTCAACTGAACCACTCAGCTTTTGTTGACCTTCTATCTCTAAATAGTCCATATTATTTTCCTTGGATAATTATTTTTAGTAAATATTATACTAGAAAATCGGTTGTTTTAAGATTATGTTTAATTTGAAGATAGAGTAAGGAGATACAAAATAGCTCAAAAATAAGCTATTTGTAAATGGTACCGAGGACCGGAATCGAACCGGTACGGGCTTACGCCCACCAGATTTTGAATCTGGCGTGTCTACCAATTTCACCACCCCGGCAAAAAAGGTTTGTAATAATATCTAAACAAACCTTTTAAATAGATTAAGCTTTTGCTACTGCTTCTTTAAGTTTTTTTCCAACTTTAAATTTTACAGCCGTTGTTGCGGGTACATCTACAACTTTTGTTGTTCCAGGTACTCTTGCTGTTCTTGCAGCTCTTGGAGATGTAGAAAATGTACCAAAACCAATAAAACTAACACTCTTTTTAGCAACCAATGCTTCTTCAATTGTCTCTAATACAGCATCTACAGCAGCTAAAGCATCCTTTTTAGATAGTTCTGTTTTTTCTGATATAGCTTGAATAAATTCAGCTTTTTTCATCTTTTAAATCCTTACTCTTTTTATTAAAATATCATTGAGATATCGATATTTCGGGGCATAATACACTCTTTTTTCTAAAAAATCAACATTATTTTACTATTTTGTATTTTTTTTTGAAAAATAGTTAAAAATATTCGATAATCTGTCGATATTAAGGTTAATAATTTCAAATTTTCAAAAGGTAAAATAATGAGAGCGATAGATAGTTCGATGTATACGGGGTTTCAAAGTGATCATCAAAGATCTATGAAAGAGATAGATAGATTAAATACACAGATATCTTCAGGACGAAGAATAGAGTCTAGTTATGAAGATACTAATGTATACTCTGATGCCCTTCGTTTGGATAATCATCAAAGTGCTTTAAAAGAGGTTCAAGATAGAACAATGAAATCTCGTGTTATTAGCGATGCAAGTGATGATGCTATGCAGGACTTTAATGGAACACTTACATATGTTAAGACAAAACTAATCCAAGCTGCAAATGCTCCTATGAATAGTGATAATCTTAGAGATTTAGCAGTTGAACTTGAAGCACAAAAAGATCATCTTCTAAATATTGCAAATACTTCTATTAATGGTGAATATATTTTCTCTGGTAGTGCTACAAATGTTAAGCCATTTGATGATTTGGGAAACTATAAAGGTAATGATAAAAATTTAAGTGTTCAACTAAGTCGTTCTAAAAATATGGAGTACTCTATAAATGGGAAAGATCTATTTTTAGGAGTAAATAATAGTGTTGAAAAGAGTTTAAGTACAAATGTAAAGTTGATTGATAAAGATCCCAATAGTAAAAACTTTGGAGAGACTATTACAGAAGATAGCACAATTGGTCAGCTTATAGGGAGTAGTACAGACTCCTATTTTTATCTTTCTGGTAAAAAAGGAGATGGAGAAAGTTTTAAAGAAAAAATTGTATTAGATGGCTCTCATCCTGTTTCTGATTTGCTATTTAAGATAGGAGAATCTTTTGGAAATAGTAGTACAAATAAGGTTGTAGATGTCTCTTTGAAAGATGGTTTAATTGTTGTGGATGAATTGAAAGATGGTACAAGTCAAATATCTTTTAATTTAGTTGGTTCTAGTGCTGATGTGAATGATATTAGTAGTTTAGAAGTTGGTGTTGATAATACTATTAATTTTATTGATAGTGGTATGAGTTCAACGGCAGGTGATTCTAAAGTTCATAGTGATAGTTTCTATTTTGAGAAAAGTGGAAATATATTAAAAGGTAATGTTGCAATATTATCAAATGGTGATATTGCAACCTCTCAGAGTAAACTAAGTGAAATTGCAAGTTCATCTATGGATAGTTCCTCTTATACTATGAAAATTACTAACATCAATGGAGTTCAAAAAGATATTTCACTTAATATGAATAATGGCGGTTCATCTTTTACTGTAGATGGAAATAGTTATGATATTTTTAATGCTCAAAATGCCACTTCTACCCCTGCTGATGAGGTTACTATGGGGCAATTAAATAATATTATCTCAATGGTTGTTTCTGATAATTTACCAGCTACCAATGATAAAAGTGGATTTGATAATGCTGTTGTATTAGCCAAAAAAGATGTAAGTGTTGATCTTGATGATAGTGGTGTTATGAAAATAACAGATCATACAAATAAAAATAGTCAAGCTAAATTTTCTCTTTTTGATTCAAATGCAGATAATTTTGCGACAAATTCCCCGACTATCTCATTTATGTCAAATAGTGCAATTGTTACAGAAAATGCAAATATAAATCTCTTCCAAGATCTTGATGATATTATTAAATCAGTGCGTATTGGAATATCAAAGATTGATGCAGGAAATAGTGTTGATTCAAGAAGTTTAGGTATTGAAGATGCTATTGGTAATATTGATAATTTGAGTAATCATATTAGTCGCCACCATGTTGAAATTGGTTCAATGTCAAAGAGGTTAGAACAGGAGAATGAGAATGCTATGACTCTTGAATTTAATGTTCTTAAGATTAGATCTGAAATTGTAGATACAGACATGGCAGAGTCAATTATGAAGTTAAAACAAGTATCTTTAGGCTATGAGGCACTTCTTTCAACTATCTCAAAAGTAAACTCTTTAACACTTTTAAATTATATAAAGTAAACTATTTTTTGGTATAATCGTTAGAAACTGACCTCTCTTAGGTCAGTTATCTAAGAAGGTAAAAGCCATTATTTTAAAAGAGTTCAAATTTATCCTTATTGTTTTTACATTACTATTTCTAGGATTATCGACAATGTTTCCTGATGCTCCCGCTGTTGGAAAAATTGGAGCAATCATGGGGCATCTAAATCGTAATTTATTTGGTGTTTTAGCTTTTATCTATCCATTTGCATTGATTGTTCCAGCTTATATTGTCTATAAAGGTGAAGAGTCAACAATGACTAAAGAGGAGATTGCAAATGCAATATTTTCTGGTACTCTTTTATTGATATCTATTCTCATGTTGCAATCTCAGATTGCTCCATATCCTCTAGACGGAATGATTGGAACTAGTGCAGTTGCGGGACTTTCTCACTATATTGGAAGTTGGGGAATTTGGTTATTTATTGTATTTATGATTTCAATCTCTACAGTTCTTTTACTAGATGGCTCTTTTGAAAATGTACCAAAAAGAATGGATAAATTAAAAAAGATCAAAGATATTAAACCTAATGTAAAAAAATTTTTATCAAAAGTTACTAAAGAAGAGGATAACTCTTTTATTGATGCTCAAGCTTCTTCATTTGATAAGAATAATCTACCCAAAGATATACCCATCGATGATAAAGATATTGTAGTAAAAACTCCAGTTGAACCTAAAAAAGAGGTAAAAGAAGAAGTAAAGGAAGCTCCAAAAAGTAAAGTTTTAGACAAAAAGATAGAAGTTAAAAAAGAGGTTGTAAAACCAAAAATAGTTGCAGAAGATATAGAGTTGGAGAAAAAGACAAAAGAGAAGATAGAGTTAATAAAAAAAGAGAGTGAACATATATTAAAAGGTCTTGTCAAAAAAATAAAAAAAGATGTTTCTGAAACAAAGCAAGTAAGTGAAAAAACGCTCACTAAACCTCCAGAAAAAAAAGTTGAAATTCAGAAAAAACCTATTCAAAATATTGAGAAAAAAGAGGTTAAACCAATAATCAAGAGAGACGAACCAAAACCCATAGTTAAAACAATAGTAAAAGAAGAGCCAAAAATAGTAGTCAAACCAATACCTAAAAAAGAGGAACCAAAACCAAAGGTTGTAGATAGTACGAAAAATATAACCTATTCAGGTGTAATTGTAAAAGAGCTTGAAGAGAATAAAGCCCTATTAGATCAGATAGATAAAGGCAAAGATAATAAGCCAAAAGATTTTAAGTTGCCAGAGACAAAATATTTGGAAGATCCACCTGCAAAAAAACATCATGTAGATGAAGGAGAGATTGACCAAAAAATCAAAGATTTACTCAATAAATTAAAACAGTTTAAAATAGAGGGTGATGTTGTTCGTACCTATTCTGGTCCTGTTGTTACCACTTTTGAGTTTCGACCAGCAGCTCATATCAAAGTTTCAAAAGTTTTAACACTTCAAGATGATTTGGCTATGGCACTCAAAGCAAAAACAATTAGACTTCAAGCTCCAATTCCGGGTAAAGATGTAATAGGTATTGAGATACCAAATTCAAAAATTCAGATGATCTATCTAAAAGAGATTATTGAGAGTGAAATTTTTCAAAAGTCCTCTTCTGAACTAACTATTGCAATAGGTAAGGATGTTGTTGGTAATCCATTTGTAACAGATCTAAAAAAGTTACCACATCTCTTAATTGCTGGTACTACGGGAAGTGGTAAAAGTGTTGGAGTAAATTCTATGTTGGTCTCTTTACTCTATAGAAACTCTCCTGAACAGTTAAAATTACTTATGATTGATCCCAAAATGTTGGAATTTTCTATCTATAATGATATTCCTCATCTTTTAACTCCCGTAATCACACAACCAAAACAGGCAATTTTGGCACTCTCAAACATGGTTGTAGAGATGGAGAGACGCTATAAACTTATGAGTCAGACTAAAACTAAAAATATTGAAAATTATAATGAAAAGTCAAAAAAAGAGGGTGGAGAAATTTTCCCTTATATTGTGATTATTATTGATGAGTTGGCAGATTTGATGATGACAAGTGGTAAAGATGTGGAGTTATATATTGCTAGACTTGCACAGATGGCAAGAGCTGCAGGTATTCATTTAATTGTTGCTACTCAAAGACCTTCTGTCGATGTTGTTACAGGTCTTATTAAAGCTAACCTTCCAAGTCGTATTAGTTTTAAAGTTGGTCAAAGAATAGATTCCAAAATTATTTTGGATGCTCAAGGGGCAGAATCACTTTTAGGGCGTGGGGATATGCTTTTTACTCCTCCTGGCTCTTCTGGACTTATTCGTCTTCATGCTCCATTTGTAAGTGAATTTGAGATTGAAAAAATTGTCGATTATCTTAAAGCTCAGCAAGAGGTAGTATATGATGAATCATTTTTATTTGATAAAGATGCCATTGCTTCTAGCTCTACTAATAGAAGCAGTACAAGTCATGATGATCTTGATGAATTGTATGAAGAGGCAAAAAAGATTGTTTTAAGTGAAAAGAAGACATCAATCAGTTATATTCAAAGAAGACTCCAAATTGGTTACAACCGATCTGCTAGAATTATTGAACAGCTTGAAATGGCTGGTGTATTATCTGCTCCAAATGTCAAAGGTCAGAGAGAAATTATACAAATGTAACAAATTGTAACTATGTTTACTAATCTAGTGTTACAAAAAGTAATCTTTAATTTTTATCATTAGTTTACTCATGTAAAATATGTGAAATTTTTCAGAGGAGTTAATTAATGAGTCTAATTCAAGATTATCAAGCACACACAGAGGAAAGAGCAAAACTTGGTGTTCCACCATTAGCATTAACAGCTGCACAAGTAGCTGAGTTAGTAGAGTTGTTAAAAGCATCACCAATATTAGATGTTGACTATGCAATGGAACTTTTTACTGAAAAAGTACCTGCTGGTGTTGATGATGCAGCTTATGTAAAAGCAGCATTTTTAAATGATATAGTACAAGGTAAGGCGACATGTGATGTAATTAACCCTGTGAAAGCATGTGAAATTTTGGGAACTATGCTTGGTGGATTTAATGTGAAGCCACTTGTTGAAGCACTTAAAATTGATGGTGAGATTGCAGATACTGCTGCTGAACAACTCAAAAATACACTTCTAGTTTATGACTCATTCAATGATGTAAAAGCCTTGATGGATGCAGGAAATGCAAAAGCTAAAGAGGTTATTGAATCTTGGGCTAATGGTGAGTGGTTTACAAATAAGCCAGAGATGGAAAAAGAGATAACAGTTACTGTTTATAAAATTCCGGGTGAAACAAATACAGATGATCTATCTCCTGCATCAGAGGCATTTACAAGAGCAGATATCCCTCTTCATGCAAACTCATTTTTAGTCAATCGTATGGATAATCCACTTGATACTATGAAAAAATTAAAAGAAAAAGGTCACCCACTTGTTTATGTTGGTGAGGTTGTAGGTACTGGTAGTTCTAGAAAATCTGGTATTAACTCTGTTCAATGGCATATGGGTAAAGATATTCCATATATTCCTGGAAAAAGAACTGGTGGTATTGTTATAGGTGATATTATTGCTCCGATATTTTTTAATACTGCGGAAGATAGTGGTTGTATACCTATTCAAGCTCCAACTGAAAAGTTAGAGACTGGTGATGTTATTACAGTTAAGCCATTTGATGGAGTTATTGAAAAAAATGGAGAAGTAGTAAGTGAATTTACTATTGAGCCAAATACACTTCCTGATGAGATGAGGGCAGGTGGAAGAATCCCTCTTATTATCGGTAAAGGATTGAGTGCAAAAGCTAGAGAAGCACTAGGTATGGATGCTGGTGAAATTTTTATGACTCCAGCTCAACCTGATGATAATGGTAAAGGTTATACTTTAGCTCAAAAAATGGTTGGAAAAGCATGTGGAATAGAGGGTGTAAAACCTGGTGTTTACTGTGAACCCGTAGCAACAACAGTAGGAAGTCAAGATACAACAGGACCAATGACAAGAGATGAGATTAAAGAGCTTGCAGCACTAAACTTTGGGGCTGATATGGTAATGCAATCATTTTGTCATACAGCAGCTTATCCAAAGCCAGCAGATATTGAGCTTCAACACACTCTTCCAGAATTTTGGACAAGTAGAAAAGGTTTTATCCTTAGACCTGGTGATGGTGTTATTCACTCATGGTTAAATAGACTTTGTCTTCCTGATACTGTAGGAACAGGTGGAGATTCTCATACAAGATTCCCTATTGGTATCTCTTTTCCTGCGGGTAGTGGTCTTGTAGCTTTTGCTGCTGTTACAGGTATGATGCCTTTAACAATGCCTGAATCAGTATTAGTAAGATTCAAAGGTGAAATGCAACCAGGTATTACTCTTAGGGATATGGTGAATGCTATTCCTCATCAAGCTATTAAAGATGGTCTTTTAACTGTTGAGAAAAAAGGTAAAAAGAATATTTTTGCTGGTCGTGTTTTAGAGATTGAAGGTCTTGAAGATCTTAAATGTGAGCAAGCATTTGAATTAAGTGATGCATCTGCTGAAAGAAGTGCTGCTGCATGTACAGTTAAATTAAATAAAGAGCCTATTATTGAATACTTAGAGTCAAATATTGTTCTTATTGAAGAGCTTATTTCTCAAGGTTATGAAGATAAAGCAACACTACAAAGAAGAGCTGATAAAATGAGAGCATGGATAGCAAATCCAGAGCTTTTAGAAGCTGATAAAGATGCTGAGTATGCGGCTGTTATTGAGATAGATATGGATCAAATTAAAGAGCCAATTTTGGCATGTCCAAATGATCCAGATGATGTTAAGACATTAACTGAGATTCATGAAGCTGGTTTAAGAACTGAAATAGATGAAGTATTTGTTGGTTCATGTATGACAAATATTGGTCTTTTCCGTGCACTTGGTGAAGTTTTAAAAGGTGAAGGTAAAGTTCCTACAAAACTATGGGTATGTCCTCCAACTAAAATGGATGAAAAAACGCTTCAAGAAGAGGGGTATTACTCTATATTTGGTATGGCTGGGGCTAGAACTGAGATTCCGGGATGTTCTTTGTGTATGGGTAATCAAGCTAGTGTTGCACAAAATGCTTATGTCTTTTCAACATCAACTAGAAACTTTGATAATCGTCTTGGTAAAGGAAGTCAAGTTTATCTTGGATCTGCTGAACTTGCTGCTGTTGTTGCACTTAAAGGTAAAATCCCAACGGCTGCTGAATATATGGAGATTGTTCCAAATAAAATCAAGCCAGAGATGAGCGATGAAGTTTATAAATATCTTAATTTTAATAAAGTAAGTAGAGAAGAGCTATCTGCAATGATTAAGTAGATATTAAAAGGGTAAGAGGAACTTCTCCTCTTATCATCTTCTTGTTTTAATCTGTTTTTACTTATACTTCTTTCCATGAAATCTATACTTTTGAAAATGATTACCTTTTTAGAGATTTTTATTACTATTTTTTTATTAACTTTCTTTATATATCTAAAGGTATACCTAGGCTCCATAATTACCACAAAACCTCTTCTTTTTATTCCTAAAGGTTCCACTCTCTCTGTTATAAAATATCTTCAAAAAGAGGGATATGATCTTGATAAATTTGATTATTATCTAGTAAAAATGTTTGGTTATCCTCAAGCTGGTTGGATTAAACTAGGTAGCGATAAATTATCAAGAGAGGAGTTTTTTTATAAAATTACACATGCCAAAGCAGCAACAAAAAATTTGACTTTAATACCTGGTGAAACAAAGGAGATTTTTTTTGATATGGTTGCTGAAAAATTTGATTTAAATATCACAAAATTGCTTAATGAGTATAATAAGCTCTCTCCTGTGCAAGATGGTCTAATTTTTGCAGATACTTATAGTGTCCCTATTGGTATTGGTGAAGATAAATTAATAGAATTTTTAGTTAATAAATCATTAAAAAAACATAAAAAACTTTCTAAAAAGATGTTGAAATCCTATGATGAGAGAGAATGGTTTGGCAAATATGTAACAATTTCTTCCATTATTCAAAAAGAGGCGGCTAATGTTGAGGAGATGCCTCTAGTCTCTGCTGTTATTTATAATAGATTAAAAAAAGGGATGAAACTACAAATGGATGGAACTCTCAATTATGCTAGAAATTCCCATAAAAAGGTCACTTCTACTATGATAAAAGGGGATAAATCGCAATTTAATACTTATAAAAATAGTGGGCTTCCACCATATCCAATTTGTGCAGTGAGTGAAGAGTCTATTCATGCTGCTGTAAATCCATCGTTAGTTTCATATCTATATTTTGTTCGTGGGAAAAATGGTAAACATATTTTTACCAATACATATAAAGAACACCTTAAAAATATAAAATAATACTATAACGAAAATAGAGATGTGAAGTTTTGAAACATAGACCTTTTAAAAGTGTTACAAAAAGTTATGTTTTTTTAATCTTCATAGAATATATATAAATAACCTGATATTATTTTACCTACAGATTTATTTTGAAAACTTTAAGGAGAATATATGGCAGCAAAAATTATATGGACGAAAATTGATGAAGCACCAGCTTTAGCAACTTACTCACTTTTACCGATAGTAAATGCTTTTACAAAAGCAGCGGGAGTGGATGTAGTGACTAGTGATATTTCACTTGCAGGAAGAGTTCTTGCGGCAATGGGTCTTGCTGAAGATGAATTATCAAAGCTTGGAAAAGTTGTTTTACAACCTGATGGAAACATCATTAAGCTTCCAAATGTTTCAGCTTCTATTGGTCAGCTCAAAGAGTGTATTGCTGAGCTTCAAGGTCAAGGTTTTGATATTCCTAATTTTCCTGAAAATCCTTCTTCTGCTGATGAGGAGGCAATTAGAGCAAAATATAACACTTGTTTAGGTTCTGCTGTTAATCCAGTTTTGAGAGAGGGTAACTCAGATAGAAGAGCAGCTAAAGCTGTAAAGAGATTTGCTCAAAAAAATCCACACAGACTAAAAGCTTTTTCTGAAAACTCAAAAGCTTATGTTGCACATATGAGTGGTGATGGAGATTTTTATGGTAACGAGCAATCAGTTACTATGGACAAAGCTCAAAAAGTTACAATTGCACTAAATGGTAAAGAGTTAGCAACAGTTGATGCACTAGAGGGTGAAGTTTTAGATGGTACATTTATGTCTGTAGCAAAACTTAAATCTTTTATTGCTAAATCTATTGAAGATGCAAAAGCAAATGGAGTACTTTGGTCAATTCACCTGAAAGCTACAATGATGAAAATCTCTGATCCAATTATGTTTGGTCATGCATTTACAGTATTTTTCCAAGAAGTATTTGATAAATATGCAGATATATTTGCCAAACTAAATGTAAATCCAAATTTAGGTATGAGTGATTTAGAGAAGAAGATAGCAGGTCATGCTAAAGAGTCTGAGATAAAAGCAGCTTTCCAAGCAGTAGTTGAGTCTGATAATCCTGAAATCGCAATGGTTGATTCTGATAAAGGTACAACAAACTTTAATGCTTCAAATGATGTTATTATTGATGCTTCTATGCCAGTAGTGGTAAGAGAAGGTGGTAAACAGTGGAATAGAAAAGGTGATGCTGTTGAGTGTGTTGCTGTTATTCCTGACTCTACTTACGCAATGTTCCACGAAGAGATGGTAGCGGATTGTGTTAAAAATGGTCAATATGATGTTACAACTATGGGTTCAATGGCAAATGTTGGTCTTATGGCTCAAAAAGCAGAAGAGTATGGTTCTCATCCAACTACATTTGAGTTAGCAGAAGCTGGAAAGGTTACAGTTACTGCCGAAGATGGTACAGAGCTTATGAGTTTTGATTGCCAAGAGGGTGATATTTGGAGAATGAGTAGAGCTAAAGATATTCCTATTAAAGATTGGATTAGATTGGCAGTAGAGCGTGGTCAAATTGAGCAAGTTCCTGTAATCTTCTGGTTGGATAAAAATAGAGCTCATGATGCACAAATGATTGCAAAAGTAGAAAAATATCTTCCAGAGTTTAATACTGATGGTTTAGATATCCAAATTATGGATGTAACTTCTGCTACAAGATTTACAAATGCAAGAGTTAGAGAAGGTAAAAATACAATTGCTGTAACAGGAAATGTTCTTAGAGATCACCTGACAGATATGTATCCAATTTTAGAGCTAGGAACAAGTGCTAAAATGCTTTCAATTGTTCCTCTTCTTGCTGGTGGTGGATTATATGAGACTGGTGCTGGTGGATCTGCTCCAAAACATGTTGATCAATTCCTTAAAGAGGGACATTTAAGATGGGATTCTTTGGGTGAGTTCTTGGCACTTGCAGAGAGTTTAAGATTTATTGCACAAAAAAATGATTCAAAAGAGCTTGCTACTGTTACTGCGGCATTAGATGTTGCAAATGATGGTTATCTTGATAATAACAAAGCACCATCAAGAAAATGTGGAGAGCCTGATAATAAAGCTTCTCACTTTTTTGTAGCTCAGTATTGGGCTAATGCTTTAGCAAACCAAAGTGATGTTCCTGCTCTTGCTGAAAAGTTTGCTCCAGTAGCTAAAGCACTTAAAGAGAATGAGAGTAAGATTCTTGAAGAGTTATTAGCTATTGAAGGTAAGGCTCAAGATATTGGTGGTTATTACCATCCAGATGATGCAAAAGCAGAAGCTGCTATGCGTCCGTCTGCTACTTTAAATGCAATTATTAACGCTATTTAAGTAGAGATAAAAATTTATATGGTGGCTAGTCCACCATATAGTAATGACAAGATATAAGTAAAATTTTTCAAAAACTTTACTTATATCTTGAACAAAAAGAGTTGGAGCAATGTATGAAAAAGAATAAAGGTAAAAAAGTTACCGTTATAGGTACAGGTAATGTTGGTTCAACAGTTGCATTTATATTGGCCATGAATGGTGCTTGTCATGAAGTTATGTTGCGTGGCAGAAATATTGATACTGCTATGGGTAAAGCTTTGGATATGAGTCAAGCTGTAAATGCGGGAAGACAACATACTATTGTAAAAGCAGCAAAAGAGCCAAGTGATATTAGTTGTAGTGATATTGTAGTTATTACAGCTGGAGCTCCTAGAACTCCTGGTATGAGTCGTGATGATCTTTTGATTAAAAATGCAGAAATTGTAAAAATGTATTCTAGAGAGATCAAAGAGTACGCTCCTGATTCTATTATTGTTGTTGTTGCTAATCCTCTTGATGTTATGACTTATGTTGCATATAAAGAGAGTGGTTTTCCTAGAGAGAGAGTTGTAGGAATGGCTGGTGTCTTGGATAGTGCAAGAATGGCACACTTTATCTATGAAGCACTTGGTTATGGTTCTGGTCAAATTCGTGCTACTGTTATGGGTGGTCATGGTGATACTATGGTTCCTCTTCCAAAATTTACTACTGTTGCTGGTGTTCCTATTGATGATCTGCTAGACTCTGAAGAGATTGGTGAAATTGTTACTAAAACTAAAAATGGTGGTGCTGAAATTGTAGGGTTATTAAAAACAGGTTCAGCCTATTATGCTCCTGCCAAATCTACAGCTGTTATGGTTGAGGCAATGCTTAAAGATACAAAACAGATTCACTCATGTGCCGTATATTTAAAGGGTGAGTTTGGACACTCTGATATTGTTAGTGGTGTTCCTGTTATGATGGGTGTGGATGGTGTTGAAAAAATTATCGAAATGGGATTAAAACCACTTCAAAAAGATAGATTTTCAAAATCAGTAGCCTCTGTTAGAGAAATGGTTGATAAATTATATGAGTTGAATTTTTTTGAGGAGGATAATGTATAGATGGAAATTAGGATAGAAAAAGATACTATGGGAGAGATGGAAGTTCCCAAAGATGCTTATTGGGCGGCACAAACCCAAAGAAGTATTCAAAACTTCAAGATTGGTGAAGAGAAGATGCCTTATGAGATCACTAGAGGATTTTCATATCTAAAAAAAGCTGTTGCTCTTGTAAATAAAGATCTTGGAAAATTAGATCCTAAAGTTGCAGATGCAATTGCTAAGGCAGCTGATGATATGCTTAGTGGAAAACTTGATGGAAACTATCCTCTTGTCGTTTGGCAAACAGGAAGCGGTACGCAATCTAACATGAATAACAATGAAGTTTTGGCAAATCGTGCAACTGAAATTTTGGGCGGTGATTTTAGAGTTGAAAAACTTGTTCATCCAAATGATGATGTAAATAAATCTCAAAGTTCAAATGATACATATCCAACAGCTCTTCATGTAGCTGCAATTATTGCTGTAGAGGAGAGTCTTCTTCCTGCGATCAAAAAATTACAAGCTACACTTGATGAAAAAGCGGAAAAATTTGCTGATATTGTAAAAATTGGTAGAACACATCTTCAAGATGCAACACCTATTACACTTGGTCAGGAGATTAGTGGTTGGGCTGAAATGCTTAAAAAATCACATAAAATGATTGTAGATTCTCTTGATGCTCTTAGAGAGTTGGCTCTTGGTGGAACAGCAGTTGGTACGGGTCTTAATGCACACCCTGAACTTGGTGAGAGAGTTGCGAAGAAACTTAGTGAGTTAACAGGTCATGATTTTGTAACAGCACCAAATAAATTTCATGCTTTAACTAGTCATGACGCACTTGTATTTACTCATGGTGCTATTAAAGCACTTTCTGCAGATATGATGAAAATTGCAAATGATGTTAGATGGTTAGCTTCTGGTCCAAGATGTGGTATTGGTGAGATATCTATCCCTGAAAATGAGCCAGGAAGTTCTATTATGCCTGGAAAGGTAAATCCTACTCAAAGTGAAGCAGTAACAATGGTTACATGTCAAGTTATGGGTAATGATGTAGCTATAGGTATGGCAGCTAGTCAAGGTAATTTTGAGCTTAATGTTTTTAAACCTGTTATTGCATATAACTTTTTGCAATCAGTTAGACTCATGAGTGATTCTATTGTCTCATTTAATGATAATGCAGCAGTAGGAATTGAACCAAATGTTGAAAATATTGACCATTTTTTACATAATTCATTGATGTTAGTAACTGCACTTAATCCTCATATTGGATATGAAAATGCGGCAAAAATTGCAAAAACTGCACATAAAAATGGAACAACATTGAAAGAGGAGACAATTGGGCTTGGCTTTTTAAGCGAAGAAGAGTTTGATAAATATGTCAGACCTGAAGATATGATTGCACCAAAAGCGTAAGCTTTCTGTGAAAAGCATAGCTTTTTAGAAAAAGCATAAAATAAATATAAAGGAGAGTTAATGAATGTACATGAGTACCAGGCAAAACAGATTTTTAAAAAATATGATATCCCTACACCAAAAGGGAAACTTGCTTTAAGTGTCGATGAAGCAGTTGAAAATGCTAAAGAACTTGGAGGACCTATTTGGGTTGTCAAGGCACAAATTCATGCAGGGGGTCGTGGACTTGGTGGTGGTGTAAAACTAGCCAAAAGTTTAGATGAAGTTAGAGAGTTAGCTGATGAGATTCTTGGTATGACTTTAGTAACTCACCAAACGGGACCTGAGGGTAAATTGGTTCAAAAACTTTATATTGAAGATGGTGCAGATATTAAAGATGAGTTATATCTCTCTGTTGTACTTGATAGAAAGTTGGAGATGCCTCTAATTATGGCTTCAACTGAAGGTGGTATGGATATCGAGACTGTAGCTGAAAAAACTCCAGAAAAGATTATCACGGTTCCTGTTGATCCTGCTATCGGTTTTCAAGGTTTTCATGGTAGAAAATTAGCATTTGGTCTTGGTATTACTGATAAGGGTGAGCAAAAAAATATTATTACATTTGCTAAAAAACTATATCAACTCTACATGGATAATGATGCAGAGATGATTGAGATTAATCCTCTTGTAAAAACAGGTAGCGGTGAATTTATTGCTCTTGATGGAAAGATGGGATTTGATAATTCAGCTCTTGGAAGACAACCAGAGATCGCAGCTATGAGAGATCTAAGTGAAGAGGATCCTGATGAAGTTGAAGCTGCTAAATATGGTCTAAGTTATGTTGCACTTGATGGTGAAATTGGTTGTATGGTAAATGGTGCTGGTCTTGCGATGGGTACTATGGATACAATTAATCACATGGGTGGAACACCTGCTAACTTCTTGGATGTTGGAGGCTCGGCTAACGCAGAAACAGTTGCAAAAGGTTTTGAAATTATCTTAAAAAATCCAAATGTAAAAGCAATTTTTGTAAATATTTTTGGTGGAATTGTAAGATGTGATCGTATTGCAAATGGTATTTTAGAAGCTACTAAAATCACAGATGTAAATGTTCCTGTAATTGTTAGACTTGATGGTACAAATGCACCAGAAGCTGCCGTAATTTTACAAAATGCGAATATCAAAAATATCATTGTTGGAGATGATTTAGGTGATGGAGCAATGAAAGCAGTAAAAGCAGCTAAGGGGGAAATATAATGAGTATTTTAGTAAATAAAGATACAAAAGTAATCGTTCAAGGTTTTACTGGTGGTGAGGGTACTTTCCATGCTGAACAATGTATGGCATACGGTACACAAATCGTTGGTGGTGTTACACCAAACAAAGGTGGTATGGAGCATTTAGGTAAACCAGTTTTTAATACAGTCCAAGAGGCAGTTGATGCAACTGGTGCTACTGTAAGTATGGTTTTTGTTCCACCTGCATTTGTTGGTGATGCGGTAATGGAAGCGGCTGAAGCTGGAATAGAGTTGGCTGTTATTATTACAGAAGGAGCACCTGTAAAAGATATGCAAGCTGCAAAAGCTCATGCAACAAAACATGGAATGATGACTATTGGACCAAACTGCCCAGGTGTTATTACAGCACAAGAGTGTAAGATTGGTATTATGCCTGGAAGCATTTTCAAAAAAGGTAATGTTGGTTTAATTAGTAAATCGGGAACTCTTACTTATGAAGGTGCAAACCAAGTATGTAATGAGGGATATGGTATTACAACCGCTGTTGGTATTGGTGGAGATCCTATTATTGGTCTATCATACAAACAAATTCTTCCTATGTTTGAAGCTGACCCTGAAACTGAAGCGATTGTTATGATTGGTGAAATTGGTGGAGATCTTGAGATTCAAGCTGCAAAGCTTATCAAAGAGCAGATCACTAAACCAGTTGTAGCTTTTATAGCAGGTCAAACTGCACCTAAAGGTAAAACTATGGGTCATGCAGGAGCTATTGTTTCTGGTTCAGCTGGTACAGCTAAAGAGAAGATGGAAGCACTTGAAGCAGTTGGTGTAAAAGTTGTTGTAAGTCCTGCAGAGATAGGTAAAGCTATCGCTGAAGTATTAAAAAAATAAATTTATAAATAGGAGAATAAATGGGAACTTTTGAAACAGTGAATCCAGGTGATCAACCTGTCTGGATAAATACGGATAATTGTAAAGCATGTGATATATGTGTGTCAGCATGTCCAGCTGGTGTACTTGCTATGGTATATGAAGATTCATCAACACTTGGTGCGATGATCTCAATTGATCATCCAGAAAGTTGTATAGGGTGTAATGATTGTGAATTGAGCTGTCCAGATTTTGCTATTTTTGTAGCCGATCGTAAAGAATTTAAAGCTGCAGGACATAGTTTTGCAAAATTAACAGATGAGGCAAAAGCTAGACAAGAAGCAATTGTCGCAAATAATTATATGTCACTACAAGGAGCTTAATAATGGCAACAAGAGAAGTAATATCTACTGGTAATGAATTAGCTGCAATAGCAGCTGTTGATGCTGGATGTAAGTTTTTTGGTGGGTATCCATTAACACCATCGAGTGAGGTTATGCATGTTATCTCAGATCTTTTACCAAAGGTTGGTGGAACTGCAATTCAAATGGAAGATGAAATAGCAGGTATTTGTGCTGTTATTGGAGCTGGTATGTCAGGAGTTAGAACACTAACTGCAACATCTGGTCCAGGTATGAGTTTAAAAGCCGAAAACTTAGGTTTGGCACAAATGGCGGAAGTTCCATTGGTATGTGTAAATGTTATGAGAGGTGGTCCATCAACAGGTCTTCCAACTCGTGTTTCACAAGGTGATATTCTTCAATCTAAAAACCCTTCACATGGTGACTATAAGTCAATTACTTTATGTGCTGGTAACTTAGCTGAATGTTATACAGAAGTAGTTCGTGCATTTAATATTGCTGATCGTTTTATGCAACCAGTTATTGTTTTACTTGATGAGACTATTGGTCACATGCATGGTAAGGCGATGATACCAACTCCTGAAGAGGTAGAAGCTGGAATAGTTCCTAGAAAAAGATTTGATGGTCCTGCTGATGAGTATTTTCCTTATGAGTGTGGTCCAACTGAACCTGCTGTTTTAAATCCTATGTTTGAGGGTTATAGATATCACTTTACGGGTCTTCACCATGACAAAAATGGTTTCCCTACTGAAGAGATTGAGACATGTAGAAAACTAATTCAGAGACTTGAAGATAAAGTTGAAGCACATAAAGATGAGATTGAGTCTTATGAAGAATTTATGATGGATGATGCTGAAATTATGATCGTTGCTTATGGATCAGTTTCTCTAGCAGCAAAGGAGTCTATTAGAACTTTAAGAGCAGAAGGAATTAAAGCGGGTCTATTTAGACCAATTACTATTTGGCCAAGTCCTGCTGAGAAGATGAAAGAGTATGCAGATAAAATTGAAAAAGTATTAGTAGTTGAGTTAAATATTGGTCAATTCCATAGTGAAGTACAGCGTGCAACTGCAAGACTTGATATTGAAGGTCTATTTAAAGTAAACGGAAGACCAATCTCTCCACATGAGATTGTAAGTAAAGTAAAGGAGTTATAGGATGGCTTTTAATTATGAGAAATATTTAAGACTTGAAAAGATGCCAACATTGTGGTGTTGGGGTTGTGGTGATGGTGTTATTTTAAAAACATTTGTAAGAGCTGTTGAAAAGATGGGTTGGAATCAAGATGATGTATGTGTAGTTTCTGGAATTGGTTGTTCTGGAAGATTCTCTTCTTATGTTGATTTTAATACTGTACACACAACGCATGGTAGAACTGTTGCTTACGCTACAGGTATTAAATTGGCAAATCCTGATAAACATGTGATTTGTGTTGCTGGTGATGGTGATGCACTAGCAATTGGTGGTAACCATACTATTCATGGTTGTAGAAGAAATATTGATATGACTATGATTATTATCAATAACTTTATTTATGGTCTAACAAATTCTCAAACATCTCCAACTACTCCAAAAGGTATGTGGACAGTATCTCAAAAGGCTGGTAATATTGATCCAACTTTTAATACATGTAATTTAGCAATAGCTTCTGGAGCTACATTTGTTGCTCGTGAAAGCATGAATGACCCTAAAAAACTTGAAAAAGTGTTTGTTGCTGCATTTAAGCACAAAGGTTTTGCTCTAGTTGAAGCACTTTCAAATTGCCATATTAATCTCGGTCGTAAAAATAAAATGGCATCGGCTATGGATAATCTTAAGTGGATTGATAGTATCACAATGCCTAAAAAGAAATATGATGAATTGAGTCCTGAAGAGCAACTTAATTTACTTCCTACTGGTGTTTTACATCAAGATACAGAAGCAGATGAATATTGTGATATGTATGCAGAGATTCAAAAAGTTCATCAAGGTAAAAGAGGTAAAATTACTCAAGATGACTTTGAGAAAAAAATATAAAGGAGAGCACAATGGCTAGAACATTAATGAGATTTACGGGTGTTGGTGGACAAGGTGTTCTTCTTGCTGGTGAAATTTTTGCTGCTGCAAAGATTAAAACTGGTGGGTTTGGACTAAAAACTGCAACATATACATCACAAGTGCGTGGTGGACCTACAGTTGTGGATATTACTTTGGATGATGAAGAGATTTACTATCCATATGCAAATGATGGTGAAGTAAACTTTATGCTTTCAGTTGCAAATGTAAGTTATCAATCATTTAAAAATGGTGTAAAAGAGGGTGGTATTATAGTTGTTGATCCAAATCTTGTACATCCAAGTGATGAAGATAGACAAAAATGGAAAATATATGAAATACCAATTATCCAAATTGCAAAAGAAGAGGTAGGAAATGTAATTACTCAATCAGTTGTTGCACTTGCTATCGCAAATACTATGATGAATGCTATTGATAAAGATACACTTATCGCTACAATGCTTTCAAAAGTACCACCAAAAGTTCATGATGTAAATAAAATTGCATATGAGCTTGGTGAAAAATATGCTAAAGAGGCTATGGCTAAGTAGCTTTTTAAATGGGTACTTGGATTTTTCCAAGTACCCATACTCTATCTCCACCCCTCCCTTAAACTTAAAATATATGATATAAATGTGAATAATTTCTACTATTAAAAAAACTTTTAACTTTGAACCTTCTTTCTTACCTACTGTTATGGCTGATTTGGATAACATGTTTTCTCCGAGAGGTGAAATAACTTTATGAAAATGGAGGTAACAATGGCTGGTGTTGTTGATAAAATTTCGACAGATGTATTGATAGTTGGTGGTGGACCTGCGGGTCTTTCGACTGCTATTCAATTGGCAAATATGTTGAATGAGAGAGGGCAGAGCGGTAGAATTTTACTAGTTGAAAAAGGCGAATCAATTGGTAGTCATATTCTTTCAGGTGCAGTAATAAAGACTGAGGTTTTTGAAGAGTTACTTCCTTATATTGGTGTAGATGAAATTCCTTTTGACTCTGAAGTTACAAAAGATACAACAGTATTTTTGACAGGTGATGGTTCTTATGACCTTCCTTTTCATCCTCCATATATGAATAATATGGGTAATAAAATAGCTTCATTGGCACAAGTATGTAAATATTTGGCAGGTGTTGCTGAGAAAAAAGGTGTAGAAATTTACACAGGTTTTTCAGTGGATGAGCTTTTGTATGATGAAAATGGTAATGTTTGTGGTGCAAAAACAAAAGATACTGGTTTAGATCACCATGGCAATAAGTTACCTAACTTTCAAGAGGGTAGTTCCATTGAGGCTAGAATTACAATTTTGGCTGAAGGTACAAGAGGTAGTTTAACAAAGACTTTAATCAATAGAAAAAATTTAGATGCTGGTAAAAATGCTCAAATCTATTCTCTTGGAGTAAAAGAGCTTTGGAGAGTACCTGAAGGTAATATAGAGGCTGGTCAAGTTTATCATACTGCTGGTTATCCTCTTCAAAGTGGTGATGAGTTTGGTGGTGGTTTTATCTATGGATTGAGTGATAATAGAGTTGCTCTTGGTTTGGTTGTTGGACTTGATTATAAAGATCCAACATTTGATATTCATGGTGCTATGCAAGTTTGGAAACAACATCCATTTGTGCGTAAAGTATTAGAGGGTGGAAATATTTTGGAATTTGGTGCAAAAACTTTGCCTGAAGGTGGTTATAACTCTATTCCAAAATTTTATGGTGATAACTTCTTGATCGTTGGAGATAGTGCAGGAATGCTTGCTACTGCTAGTTTAAAAGGTGTTCATTTAGCTGTTCAATCTGGTATTAATGCTGCGAAAAGTGCTGCTGAAGCATTGATCAAAGATGATACAAGTGAATCAGAGCTTAGTTCAGTTCAAAAATATTTTGAGAATAGTAGATTACATAAAGAGCTTTATCCTGTAAGAAACTTTAGACAATCATTTAATAATGGTATGATCTCTGGTGCTCTTAGATTTGGTGTTCAACTCATTACAAAAGGGGCATGTCTTACTGGTGACATAAAGACAGAAAAAGATAATGAAACTCTTTTGAAATTGAGTGAAATGGGAGATAGAAAAAGTTTTGCAGAGCGTTTTGCTGGAAAATTGGAATTTGATAAGAAACTTACTTTTGACAAAGTAACAGATGTATATTACTCTAAAGCAAATCATGATGAAGATCAGCCTTGTCATTTAGTAGTAGATGATGTAAAAGTTAAGCAAAATATTGCTGATTATGGTGGACCTTGTCAAGCTTTTTGTCCTGCTGAAGTTTATGAAGTTCATACGGATAAAAAAAGTGGTGAGAAGTCTCTTCGTATTCATGCTGAGAACTGCGTGCATTGTAAAACTTGTGATATCAAGTCTCCAAATGATGCTATTTTATGGACTACCCCTTATGGTGAAGATGGTCCACAATATAATTATATGTAAGAAAGGAGATTTATATGGCTTTAACAATTATTAGTTTAATGAAACAGGTACCACTACCAAGTGAGATGCGTATGGGTGATGATGGTTTGATGGATAGAACAAAAGCGAAGTCCATCATAAATATAGATTGTTCTTTCGGACTTGAGGCAGGACTTCAATTAAAGGCTCAAAATCCAGATGCAAAACTTATAGTATGTTCTATGGGACCTCCATCTTTTGATGCGTCACTTAAAAAAGCATTGTCAATGGGTTATGATGAAGCATATTTGCTTAGTGATAGAAGACTTGGTGGTAGTGATACTTATGCTACAGGTTTGGCAATAGCTACAATGCTTAAACATTTAGGATTTGGAAAAGGTCTAAATGAAGATTTTGTGATTGTTGCAGGAAGACAAACAAGTGATGGTGATACAGCGCATGTTCCTTCTCAAGTGGCAGAAAATATGGGTATACCTCAAGCTACTTTTATTGAGACTGTAGAGTCTAAAGATGGAAATATAGTTGCAAAAAGAATTATTGAGGGTGGTTATCAGATGATGAAACTACCAATGCCTTGTGCATTGTCTTTGACTCCAACAGGAGTACCTCCTCGTAGACCAACACTTAGTGGAGCTATCAAAGCTAGAAATAGTGAAGTTACAATGTTCAATATTGATGATGTAGGACTTGGAACTGATCATATAGGTCTAGGAACTCCGGGAGAGAGTGGAAGTCCAACAATTGTTTCAAAAGTTGCAACAATTGTAAGTGAGAGAGCTCCTGCTAAAATTTCTAGTGGACATGATGAGAAAAAGCTAGTTTCTGATTTTTTAAATAACTTTGAGAGTGGTAAAAATACGCTTGAGACCAAAGAGAAAAAAGCTAAAAAAGCTAAAAAAAGAGATGAATCTCTGAGAGTTATTGACTTTAGAAATGGTGCTAAAGGAATTTTAACTTGGGCAGAGGTTGTAAAAGGTCAAATTTCAAGACCATCTTTAGAACTTTTAACTCCTGCAAGAGATTTGGCTACTTCTCTTGGGAATGATACAAAAGTTACAACTCTTTTAATCGGTAAAAATGTTGGTGATTTAGCAAAAGAGTTAATTGCTCATGGTGCTGATGAAGTTGTTGTTGTTGATGATGATAGACTTGAAGAGTATAGGATTCTTCCATTTGCAGAGACTTTTGCTCAACTTATAAAGAAAAATAACTATGAAATAGCACTTTTTGCTGCAACTACAGCTGGTCGTGAACTAGCTCCTAGAATTGGAGTAAAAACGGATTCAGGTGTTACAGCTGATTGTACGGAACTTTTAATAGGTGAACATAAACATAGAAATAAAGCGACAAAAGAGCAAGTTATATATGCTCCAATTCTTGAATCTCGTCGTCCTACTTATGGTGAGAGTAAATTAGCTACTATTATAGGTTTTGTATGTCCTCAAATCTCTACAGCTCGTGCTGGAACATTTGCAGTACCAACAAAAGATGAGAGTAGAGAAGGTATTATATCTGAATTTAAACCTGAACTTGATGAAGGTGAATTTGTAACAGAAATTATTGAAACTGTTATTGGTGAAGGTGGAATGGCTGGTCTATTTGAGGCGGATATTATCGTTGCAGGTGGGCGTGGAACTACAAGTGATGGTATGCAAATGGTCAAAGATTTGGCAGAAGCTTTAAAAGATAAAGGTATCAATGCTGAATGGGCAGCTTCAAGAGTTATGGTTGATGAAGGTGTAAGTGAATATGCTAGACAAATTGGACAAACAGGTAAAACGGTAAGACCAAAAGTTTATATAGCTGTTGGAATTTCAGGTGCAATTCAACATATTGCAGGAATGAAAGAGTCTGAGACTATTGTGGCAATCAATTCAAATGCAAAAGAGTCTATTTTCCATAATGCAGATTTTGGAATAGTTGGAGAGTATGAAGATGTCATGCCTGAACTAATTGAAAAAGTAAAAGGTGGCTTTACATTTGGAATTAAGCCAAATTCATAGTATAATTAATTCAAATATATTTAAGGAGAACATATGGTTGGTAGAAAAGTAGGAATAGTGGGGGCTGGAGCAGTTGGTGCTACAGCTGCCTACTCTTTGGCGATGATGGGTACATGTCATGAGATAGTTTTATATGATATTGTGCCTGATGTAGCTATTGGAAAAGCTATAGATATTGGACAAGCTACCTCATACTCTCCAAGAGGTACTATAGTAACAGCAGCTGAAACTCCTTCAGAGATGAAAGATTGTGATATTGTTGTTGTAACAGCTGGAGTTCCACGAAAAGGTGATATGACAAGAGCTGACCTTTTAAATATCAATGCAAAAATTATAACAGATGTTACTGATAATATCAAAAAATACTCTCCAAATGCTATTATTCTTTGTGTAGCAAATCCTCTTGATGTTATGACTTATGTTATACATAAATTAACAGGTTGGGAAAGAAATAGAATAATTGGTATGTCTGGAGCACTTGATGGTGCTAGAATGTCATATCAAATACAGAAAAAAGTGGGGTATGGTTCAGGTCAAGTTAGAGCTATTGTTATTGGTGATCATGGTGAAAAAATGATTCCTTATCCTGAAATTTCTGCTGTTGGTGGTGTTCCATTGGATCAGATTATTGGTAAAACTGACATGGAA
>Ga0256914_1000534_pt1 | contig 37352 bp, 25 predicted proteins | sample HulkmetaG_FD_191571 | JGI IMG/M metagenome (GOLD analysis project Ga0256914, IMG submission 191571) | Hydrothermal chimney microbial communities from Main Endeavour vent field at the Juan de Fuca Ridge, Pacific Ocean - Hulk | ecosystem: Environmental > Aquatic > Marine > Hydrothermal vents ... | reverse complement strand
GAAACCTGTAACAAAATTTGCAAAACAAATTGTGAATGGAAATTTAATTCCATCTCTCGTTCGTGAAGCATTTAGAACTGCAGAAAATGAAAGACCCGGTGCTGTACTTTTAGAACTTCCAGAAGATGTTGCAGAAGAAGAAGCTCATTTAGATGCTCTTTTCCCTGTAAATAAAATTTATTATCCAACCCCAACCAGTCAAGCTATAAACAATGCAATAAGCGCTATTGAAAAAGCGAAAAAACCTCTAATTTTAATTGGCTCAGGGGCAAATAGAAAAAATACAATATCGGCTATTCAAAACTTTATACAAAAAACAAAAATTCCATTTTTTAATACGCAAATGGGAAAAGGAATTGCCAAAAATATTCATGATTTTTATATTGGAACAGCAGCTCTTTCTTCTGGTGATTTTGTGCATGAAGCTATAGAAAAAGCAGATTTAATCATAAATATTGGACATGATGTAATTGAGAAACCTCCTTTTTTTATGAAACATGGAGGAACAAAAGTTATTCATATCAATTTTTTTCCTGCAAAAGTAGACAATGTTTATTTTCCTCAATATCAAGTTGTTGGATATATGGCACATGCAGTTGATGAACTTGCTAAAAATATAACAATTCAAAACCATTGGAATTTTGAAGATTTTTTTATAGCACGAAAAAAAATGAAAGCTGATATTAAAAATAAATCAGATTCAGAAAATTTTCCAATGCTACCACAGCGAATTGTTCATGATGTAAGAGAAGCTCTTCCTAAAGATGAAAATGGAGTAGTTTGCTTAGATAATGGAATGTATAAAATTTGGTTTGCAAGAAATTATCGATGTTTTGATTCAAACACATTATTGTTAGATAATGCACTTGCAACCATGGGAGCAGGTCTTCCTTCTGCAATGGCTACAGCTCTTATTTATCCAGAAAAAAAAGTAATTGCCGTTACTGGAGATGGTGGGTTTATGATGAATTCTCAGGAAATAGAAACTGCAGTACGACTCAATTTAAATATTACTGTTTTGATTGTAAACGATAGTGCATTTGGAATGATAAAATGGAAACAAGAAAATGCTGGTTTTTCAGATTGGGGGCTAGATTTAGGAAATCCAGATTTTGTTAAATATGCTGAAAGTTATGGTGCAAATGGATACAAAGTTGAAAAAGCATCTGATCTAAAAATGTTATTAGATAAATGTCTGCACCAAGGAGGTGTAAATATTATAGAATGTCCAATTACATATATGGAAGATAAAGAATTTGGTTCAAAATTTGATAAAACTGTAGAAGTTTAAAAATCTACACAAATATTATCTATTAAATGGAGTCCAGAAAATTGCAAAGAAACAAGAATTATATATCTTGTTTCTTTTTCTAAAAAATCTATTAATTCAAAATTTTCAAATTTTCTTATTTCTATATAATTAATTTTTTCTACTAATTTTTCAGATAATAAAATTTGTTCTATTTTTTTTCTGATATCTAAAGAAATATTTGTTTGAGTATTTTTTCCAATTTGTAATGCTTTATAAATAATTTTAGCTTTATTTTTATTTTCTATTGATAATCTTTGGTTTCGTGAAGACATTGCGAGTCCAGACTTTTCTCTATAAATATCTGCAATTATTATTGTAATATGTTTAAAATATTTTTTTTGTAAATATTTTACCAATAAAGTTTGCTGAAAATCTTTTTGTCCAAAAACTGCATAATCAGGTTTTATGATATTAAATAATCTAAATAAAACTTGGAATACACCTTCAAAATGTCCTTTTCTTGTTTTTCCTTCAGATTCAAAAAATATTGAAGATAATACAATATCTTCAGTATTTATATTATATTGAGATAAATTTGGATATTTTTTATTATTATAAAAATCATTATTTTTTTGTGGAATAAATAAATATGATATTTTTATTTTTTCTTCTTTTATAAATTCTTTCAATTTTTTTATATCTTCTTTTTGAGTATCTGGATATTTTTCAAAGTCTTCTTTATTGGTAAATTGAGTTGGATTTGCAAATATTGATACAATAATTTTTGCATTTGTATTTTCTTCAAATGCTTTTTTTATCAAGCTTAAATGCCCCAAATGTAAAGCTCCCATGGTTGGAATAAAAGAAATTTTATTTCCTGTTTTTAATTCTAAAACTTTATCATGCATTTCTTGTAAATCTTGTATTATTTTCATTTATTGTAAATTTATTTTAATATAATAAGTTCTTATTGTTTATATAATATATCTTTATTTTCTCAAATTTTATCAAATAAGTAAAAATAAAGATAAAATGCCTTGATTTAAAGCTTTTATCTTTAGTATTATATATGTGCTTTATAATTTAATTTATCAAAACATATGACAAAAGCAGATATTATTGCAGCAGTTGCTGAAAAAACAGAACTTTCTAAAAAAGCTTCTCAAGAAGCATTAGAAGCTATTCTTGAAACAATTACAGCTGAATTAGCAAAAGGTGGATCAGTTACTCTTACTGGGTTTGGAACATTTAAAATTTCTGCTCGAAAAGCTCGAACAGGAGTTAATCCACAAAATCCTTCGCAAAAAATTGAAATTCCTGCGATGAATCTTCCTGCATTTAAAGCTGGAAAAGTTCTTAAAGATGCAGTTCGATAATTTTTATATTATTTAACTCTCTACTAAAAAAACACTTTCTAATTTTTTAGAAAGTGTTTTTTTTTTAGTATTTTAAATTTTTAAATTATTATTGTTTTTTCTCTAATACATTAATTTGTTTTTCTAATTTTTTAACTTTTAACAATAAATCTTCAAATTGCTCACCTGAAATAATATCTGAATGAGATGTATATTTTTTAAATTTTTCATTATTTATTTTCTCATCTTTTTTAAATGAATTTTTAGGAAATAATCCAAAAATAATTTCTTTTATACCCAAAAAACTTTTTTTAATAATATTTATAAAAAGTGAAACAGAATATCCATCTTTTACAAAATCATAAATATATGGAATTTCATAATATTTTCCATTAATCGCTTGAATAAAACTAACAAGAGCAATAAAAAAAACTCCAATAGTTACCCATTTAAATAAAATATAGAAAGATCCCAAAAACCATAAAATCATAAAAATTAATAACAATGCTAAAGATTGCCGAGAATGATATTGAATAAACTCTGAATCTTTTCGTGTTAATAATAATATTGGAGATAAAATTAAAAAATAACTGGCAGCTGCTACATCTTTATTTTCTATAATATCTTTTAATTTTGCATCATCAATATTTTCTAAATCTTCTATTTTTGTTATATCTTCTGCTTTTTTTTCTTCTGTCATAGTATTTATATATTATTAATTTATATGATTACATATCATAATCATGTAATCATATCATCTATTTTATTTTTTTACAATATTATAAATATTTTCCAACAACAGTCATCATTATATTTTTAACTTCATCTAATTTTTTCTGACTTCTCGCCTCAAAACGAGTTGTTAAATATGGTGAAGTATTAGAAGCTCTCACAATTCCCCATGCACCGTCTCCAAACTCTATCCTTATTCCATCTATAGTAAGCGCTTTTGGATATGTTTCTAATAAATCTGTAATAATTTTATCTAAAATTCCAAATTTTTCACTTTCTTTTACTGGTACTTTTTCTTCTGGTGTTACAAAAGTTTTTGGAAGTTTTGCAAATTCACTTGTAAATGTTTCATTTTTTGCATCAAGCTTTACCGCAATTTCTACAAGCTTGGCTGCTGCCAAAAGAGCATCGTCAAATCCAAAATAATTTTCTGCTAAAAATATATGCCCAGAAACTTCTCCTCCAAGTAGTGCATCATGTTTTTCCATTTCTTCTTCTACAAAACTATGCCCTGTTTTACACATAACTGGTTTTCCACCGTGTTCTTCAATCTCTTCTTTTAATAATTCTGTAGATTTTAAGTCATAAACAATTGCTCCTCCTGCATTTTTATCTCTTGTTAAAATATCTCTAGCTAAAAGCAACAATAGCAAATCAGCAGAAAAACTATTTCCATTTTTATCTACAACTCCAACCCTATCTCCGTCTCCATCAAACGCAAGCCCAAAATCTAATTTTTTTTCAAGAACTAATTTTTTTAAATCTGCTAAATTTTCTTCTCGCTCTGGATCAGCCTCATGATTTGGAAAATTTCCATCTACATCACAATATAATTCAGTAACATTAAACCCAGCTTTTCTAAAAAATTCTGGATAATATGGACCTGAAATTCCATTTCCAGCATCTATTGCGATTTTCCAATTTGTTTTTTCAAAATGTGTAATTTCAGACAATAAAGAATAATACTCCTCTGAAATATCTAATTTTTCTACAGTTCCTAAATCTGAAGGATAATCTCCATTATTTTCTAAATCTATAAAATCTTCTTCTTGAATAATATCCCAAATTTTTTGTAATTCATCACCACAAATAGAATGAGCACCACCCGATAATATTTTAAACCCATTATATGGAGCAGAATTATGACTCGCAGTGATAGAAACACCTCCATCAAATCCTTGTGTACATAATGCAAAATATAACATTGGAGATGGTAATTCACCTGCATCCACAACATTTATCCCACTTTCAACCAAAGCATTCACAAAATTTGATTTTAAAATAGGACCAGAAATTCGTCCATCTCTAGACACAACAACTGTTAAATGTTCTTTATTTTTATATTTTTCACGAAGATATTTTGCATATCCTTTTGCAATTAAAATTGCCCCATTTTCATCAAAATCTTCTCCATAAATTCCTCGAATATCATAGGCTCTAAAGATGTGTTTTTCTAACATAAATAATATTTAAATTTTTTTAATTTTTTTATAAATAATTATATAATTATTATATTTAAATTATCATATTTATACTAATTCTCCAAATACAGAAAATTTTTGAAAATCTATAATTTTAACCAAAATAATTTTTCCAATAAATGCTTTTCCTCTTTCTCCAACTTCACACAATACTGTTCGCCCTGTATGACTTCTCCCTTTTGCAATATATTTATTTTTTTTCTCATTAAAATCTACTGTATCTACAAGTACACTTTCTATCTTTCCTATTAAGTTTTTATTTAATTTTTGAACTGATTTTTCTAAATATTTTGTTAAAATTTCAAGCCTTGTTTTTTTTGTTTCATCAGAAACATCATCAATCATTTTTTCTGCAGAAACTGTTCCTTTTCGTGCAGAATATTTAGAAATAAATGCCATTAAAAAATTTTGATTTTCAAACAAATCTATAGTTTTTTGAAAATCTTCATCTGTTTCTGAACAAAATCCAACTATAATATCTGTTGTTATCATCATATCAGGAACTGCTTTTTGCAATTTTTCAATAAAATCTATATATCTTCCAATATTATGTTCACGCCCCATTTTTTGCAAAATTCTACTAGATCCAGATTGAACTGGCAAATGAATACATCTAGAAATTTTTTTATGTTTTGCAATCACTTCAATCATATCTTCGCCCATATGTCTCGGATGCGGAGATGTAAACTGTAATCGCTTTAGTCCTGAAATTTTTGCAACAGTATCCAATAAATAACTAAAATCTGTTTGGCGTTGTAATGTTTTTTTATTTGTATCGTCTAAAAAATATGCATTTACATTTTGCCCTACCAAAGTTATTTCAATCACTCCATTTTTTACGTGATTTTCACATTCTTTTAATATATCTTCAAATTTTCGAGACCGCTCTTTTCCTCGTGCAAAAGGCACAATACAATATGTGCAAAATTTATCACAGCCTGTCATGATTGGAACTGTAGCTCTATATTTTTCTGTAAGTTTTGGTGAAATATTTAAATAATCAAAATTTTCTAAACTATCAAATTTTTTAATTTTTTCAAAATTTGGTCGCTTAATTTCACTATCATATTCAACTAATATTTCAGGAAGATTTTTCATATCCTCTATTCTAAACACAAAATCTACACTTTTATTTTTTTCTATTCGCTTTAAAATATCATCTATTTTTTCAAGTTTTTCTAATTTTTTGTTATTATCTTCTAAACTTCTAATCTTTTGTAAATCTTTTAATGTTGAAGTATTCCGAATCATGCAACCAGTAATTGCAACAATTTTTCCAAGTTTTTTAGCATTATTTACATGCCCAAATACTCTATCTTCCGCATGCTGTTTAATAGAACAAGTATTAAAAATAACTAAATCTGCTTCTTCTACAGAATCAACTTGCTCTAATTGTAAAGATTCTAAAACTGCTGATAATTTTTCTGAATCGGAATAATTCATTTGACACCCAAAAGTTTTAATAAAATATTTTTGTATAATCTGCATTATTTTGTATAAAAAAACTAAAATTTAAAAGAACTAAAACTTAACACAATTCTGCAATTTCAACTGCATTTAACGCAGCCCCTCTCAACAATTGGTCTCCACATACAAAAAATTCTAATCCGAAATCTCCAAATACTAAATTTTTTCGAATTCGCCCAACTTGCACTTCATCAATTTCAGATGCATTTAATGGCATGGGATAATTGTTATTTTCAATATCATCCCGAAGATTAACTCCAGATGAATTTTTTAATATTTCTCTTATTTTTTCTATTCCTCCATTTTCAGTAATATTTTTTTCTGTTTCTATCACTATATTTTCACTATGAGCCCGAAGAGTTGGAATTCTTACTGCTGTACAAGAAATTGGAAAAGAATCATCTTCAAAAATTTTATGCGTTTCCCAAGTTACTTTCATTTCTTCTTTTGTATACTGATTTTCTTGAACAACATCGATATGAGGAATAAGGTTGAAAGGTATAGGATGAGCAAAAATTTTATTTTCTACGGGCAAACCCTCTATATAATTTTTTGATTGATTTAATAACTCTTGCATTCCTGGATTTCCTGCTCCACTTGTTGCCTGATATGTAGATACTATCAATTTTTTAAGCCCAAATTCTTTATAAATAGGATATAACGCCATTACCAAAATAGCAGTTGTACAATTTGGATTTGCAATAAGTCTTGAATTTTTTATTGCACTAGCGTTTATTGCAGGAACTATCAAAGGAATATTTTTATCGTATCGAAATGCAGAAGAATTATCAATAATAACTATTTTGTCATTTTTTTTCAACAATTCATTGGCATATTTTTTTGAAAAATCTCCACCAACTGCAAAAAAAATAATATCTATATTTTTACATGCTTCAATAGAAAATTCTTCTAAAATATGTTCTCCAAATGGAGTTGCCTGTTTTTTTCCAGCACTTCTACTCGAAGAAAAAAGTTTTAATTCGTTTAGAGGAAATTCTTTTTTTGCCAATACATTTAAAATTTCTTGCCCTACTGCACCTGTTGCACCTGCTATTGCTATGTTTGTCATAATAATTTTTATAAATAAGATATTTGATTTTATTTCGGACTTGCCACCTCAACATGATCGCCCTTCTGTTTTATTGCATATAATCCTTTTTTTAATAATTCAGATTTTACATCTTTTGACATTGTGAGAGATGCAAGACCACCATAAATTGTATAATCTTTATAGATTGGAAACAGTTTTTTGAAATTTTCTACTTTTTTTCCCAGAGAAATTACATCTTCTGGATGAGCTTTTACTTTCACTTCTATTACCGCTATTGCGTTTCCGTTAGTCATTATTATATCATATTCTTCTTCTATTCCATCTCGTTCTTTTTCCCAATTTCTTCCAATATCGTCATAATGTAAAGCTCCAAGGGTTCGTGTTTTAGAAAATGAAGTATAAAAAAATTCTTCTGCTATTTCTCCGTTATTATTAGACATATTTCCGTAGAGTTTTCCTAATTTGTTAAGTTTTCTATCTGTTTCAAAAAATTTTGCAGATAAAAACCGGTCTGTTTCAGCAAATTTTGCAGATAAAAATCTGTCAGTTTCTTTTAATTGTTTATCTGTTTCTTTTTGAGCAATAGATAAGCTTGCAACAAGTGCTTTTAGTTCTTCGTTTGTCATTTCCATGTGATTTTTTATTAAAAAATAAATTTTTATATTTTAAGTATATCACAAAATAAATAAAAATAAATAAAACTCAAAACTCGAATAGAGTTTATAAACAGCTAACATACACAGCGAAAATCAAAGGTTGCACTGGTTACTCCACCCACTGCAATAGCTAGCAATACTCCAGAATATTTTTTTGGTATTTCTAAGTTTTTAACCATTCTGGAATATTTCCATTTTTCTCTTTTACCACTGTTTTAATTTTTGCATCAATCGCTTTAATTAAAGGTTTTTCTAATATATCAGATAAATCTGGCAAGTCTCCAGTTTCTTCAGATCCTGCTGATTCTACAATATTATCATCTTCAACTATAATATTTTTTTCTAATTCTTCTTCTGATATTTCTTCTGGTACATTTGAATTATTTGAATTTTCTAAACTTTCAGGCTCTTTTGATAAACCTGATGATTCCTGCATCCAATCTGGCAAGTCCACAGTTTCTTCAAACTCTTCAGATTCTACGGGTTCTACTAGTTCTACAGAATCTACAATATTATTATCTTCAACAATAATATTTTCTTCTAATTCTTCTTCTGGTATTTCTTCTGATAAACCTGATGATTCCTGCATCCAATCTGGCAAGTCACCAGTTTCTTCAGACTCTACTAGATTTACTGGTTCTACAGGATCTACAATACTATCATCTTCAACAATAATATTTTCTTCTAATACTTCTTCTATTTCTTCTTCTACATTTGAATTATTTGAATTATTTGAATTTTCTGAATTTTCTGATTTTTCTTTTAGATCTTCTAATGATTTTTTAGGATTTAAGTCTTTTAAAATATCTGAAAAACTTTTCTCAGGATCTTCCAATTTTTTTTTCAATAAAAATAAAAATGGCAACAGCAATAAAATACAAATAAATAAAATCCACCATGAAAATCCAGAAGAAGAATCAGAATTCATATCTTTACTAATATCAGTTTGCTGATTATTTACAGGATTAATTTTTTCCCAACCTTCCTCTTTTTCTAAATTTTTATCATTTATAGGATTATTATTATTTACTTCATTTGTAACATCTTTAACAGAATCATCATCTGATTTTACAATATTATCAGAATTTTCTGTTTTTTTAGAATCATTATTTTCATCTTCTCTAATCACAGAACCTCCATGTTGAGTTGCTTCAAAATCTTGAGTTATACTAGAAATAATTACGATATCAGAATACACGCCAGTTCTTGAAACTGAATCTTCAACAGTAAGAGTAACCGTATAGTTTCCCTCTTTTTCATAAATATGTTCAACATTTGGCCCCTGAGCTTTAAATCCATCTCCAAAATCCCAAGAATATGATAAATCTGTATTTGCTAAATTTTCATCAGCTTTTGATTGAGAAGAAATAAAAGATGCTTTATTTCCATCTGTTTGCGGATAAAAATAAGAGAACGGAGGCTCTGTTTTTAACTGCCCTTCACTTTCATTCAAAACTGTAATAGTTTTTCTTTGCACTATTGGTTCATTTCCTGCTTCTGTCAATGAAAATAATGCATTATAAATCCCTTCATTTGCATATAAATATTCAACCTTAGAAACATCTTGATTTTCAATTTCAAAAATTCCATCTCCATTAAAATCCCAAGAAACTTTTGAGTTTTCTGGATAATTAAAAATATTAAATGTTACACTTTCTCCTTCTAAAATTCTTGTTCGAGAACTAAATAATAATGGTTTTAAAAAACTTGTATTTTCATTTTTATAAGATGAATTATTTTTAACTGTATATATTTTAGTTTTTTCTTCGTATTCTCCTACAACTGTTACAGAAAATTCTTGAGTAGATAAATTTTTATCCACAGTAACAGGATAAGAAATTCCATTAGTTGCAGATTCAGTATCTTTATTATCAAAATCATTTTTAGGATCACCATCTCCATCACTATCAACTGCTAAATTTTCATCAATTTTATATTGCTTAATTTTTCCTGTAGATTTTCCCAAAAACACAAATACTGAATTTTTATTTCGAGATAAATTTATAACATTAGATTTATTTATCTTAGGAAGAGTCGTAACTTTTACATTTAAAGGCTTAATAACTAAATCATTACTTTCTTCATCAAAAAGAATAGTTACAGATGTTTGTTTTTTATTTCCATTATCATCGGTAAGCGTTAAAATAGCACGAGACGGAATTCCTGTATTTAAATATGTTCGCTTAAAATATGCTCCAGATAAAAACGATGCATCGTTTTTATTATCAATATCATTATCTGGAATTTCATCACCATTACTATCTACAAAAATATCTGATTCAAGTGCATAATTTTTTATATTTCCAGTCGATTCTGAAAAAGAAAAAACAACTTCTTCTTTTTCACCAGAAAGAGTAATAACTCCATCTTTAATTTCAGGAATTGCTGTTAATTTTGCCTCAAGAGGTGCAAATGATGGCAATTTTGCAGAAACATTAACCTCTATTAATGAACTATTAATATCTCCATTGTTTCGAGTTTCATTTACTTTGATAGTATAAATTCCATCTTTTTTAAATGTATATTTAAAATTTTTACTTTTTACTGTATCTAGAATATTCCCTTCTTGTGAAATAATCCAAGATATATCAGATGAAGAATTTTTATTTTTTATATTTAAAACAAGCTCTTCTCCTGTTTTTGCATATACATAACTAGATGCACTCGCAATATTTGAAATATTTATAAAACTAAGTAGTATAAGAAAAAAACTGAGTTTTAATAATATATATTTATATAAATTTCTAATATTTTTTATGTTATTTATATTTTTCATGCTATTCTTGAATAATAAATTGTAATGTTTCTGTCAAACTTCCAGATAAAGTATCTACAGCCTCAACTTCTAATTTTGCAACTCCCATCTCACTAGGAGTAAATGTAAAAATCGCACGCCCATCAATACTTTTTATAGACTTAGAAGATAATTCCCCTGCTCCTTCCAATATCTTAACATTTAAATCTCCCGAATATAAACTTCCATCAACATTTTGAATAAATGCAAAAATTTCAATAGTTTCTCCATCTTTTAGAAAAGCTTCACCTCCGTATAAATTTAACTGAGAAGACGGTGCATTTGCTTCTATAATCAAACTACTATTAATATTATCATCCAACATATTTACAGGTTTCCATTTAGATAAATTGTAATTATTGGAAGATTTTATTGTTTTAGATATTAATTCTTTTAATTCTAATAAAACAACTTTATCTTCTGGAGTTTCTTTTAAATCAGATAGCAATGCTTTCATTTCTACCACATCTTCATGTAAATAGTCTGTATCTTGTATTTCTACATCTAAAGCTGTTACTAAATTTGAAATATTATTTACTTCTTTTTGTGAAATTTCTCTTTTTTCTTTTAAAATAGCATCTAAATTTTCTTGAACATCCTTTATTTTTTCTGATGATTTTTCAGAAAGAAGTGCTTGAAATTTTTTAGAATCTTCTGAATCATGACTAATAATTCCAGATAATTTATTAAAATTAATTTTTCTTCGAAGGATATCTTCAGAATTTTCTGCATCTTTTACTTTTAATAAAATTTCTGCATCTAATTTCCCATGTGGATAGGTATGAGTAAACGCCCCTGTTTTATAATCTACATCATTATCACTTTTTCCATCTCCATCCGAATCATAATTTGTATCAATATCCCAAATATACTCTATGGCATTTCCAGATATAGTTTTATCATAAATCGAAGACTCAGCATTAAAATATATTTCTTCAGGAAGTATCCCTGATTTTTGAACTTTGAATATAGCCAACGGAAGTTTTGATACTTTTTCTACCTCTATTTTTATTATATCACTTGTTACCAATCCTTGATATAACACTTTTACTCTAATTTCTTTTTTTCCAAATGTATTATATTTATGAACTACTTTATTAGTAGATGTAGTTTTATCAAAAATATTATCATTATTAAAATCCCAAGAATATTCAGGCAAATGAGAAATATCAAGCCCCTCTGGAGTTTTAACCAAAACTGTAAAAGTTACGGTATCACCCAATAATATTGTTTTAGAACTAGAAATAATTTCTAATTTTGGCTGTCTATTTTTATCTGTTATAACAAAAACTGGAGGAATTTTACCAAATTCATCTTTTGTAAAAACCTCTGTATCATTACTATCAATAACACTTCCATAAAAAGAATATTCATGCTCTTCCCCTTCTTCTCCATATGATGGAATAGTAAGAGTTGTATATGAAGCCTGAGTATTATGAAATCCAATCTTTTTATGATTTCCATCCCCACTTCGCTCTGCCCACCATGAATATTTCATTATTTTCCCATCAAAATCTTTTGCTTTCATAGATAATCCAACAGACAATGGTGATATTTTAGTTTTAGGATTTTTTAATGAAAAATTTAAAATTTCAGGCTTAGTATTTTTTACAAATACATATATTGATTCTTCATTTGATTTTTTATTTGAACGCTGATCTACAACTTCTAATGAAATTTTTTCACATTTCCCATATTTTGAAACTTTTTGAAATTTCCAAAATATCTTTTTATCAGACTCTTTTGTATTATCTGGAAATTTCCATAAATAATCCAATGATGAAGTTTTTCCATCTTTATTTACAGAATTTTCTGCAGAAAATTCTATTTTTTGTGAACGATACATTTCTATTCCATGTTTTCCACTTCCACATAAGTCTTCTTCTACTTCTGTTAATTTCCCATCAACAAAAATAGAGATAGCAGAAGTTGGACTTTCTACAACACCAATAAATACACTTTTTTTAGCTGTAATTTTATTTTCCTCTGCATCTCTCACTAGAACAGAAATAATATATCTTCCAGACTCTGTATATTTATGAGTAGCAAAAGATTCTGATGTAAGAATTTCTTTTGACCCATCTCCAAAATCCCATTCAAAAACGACCCCATCATTTGAAACAATATTAAATTCAACTTTTGTATTCATAGGATATACAACTCCTTTTGTTTCTATTTTTGCAGATAATGTTGATAAAATTTCTATTTTTTTCTTTAAAACTTCAGATTTTCCAAATTGATTTTCTACTTTTAAAACGACCGTATATTCTTTTGCTTTTGGAAATATATATTCAATTTTAGAAGTTTCTAAATTTGTTTTTTCATATACACCATCTCCATCAAAATCCCAAGAATATTTCAAAACACTTTCTGCAGGATCACTACTTTTTTTCGCATCAAAAAATCTTTGTGCAGGATTTTCTTTTTCTGTATTTTTTACCGTAAATTTTGGAATCGGATTTTTTGCAATTATTAATACTGATTTTGAAAATACAGAAATTCTCTCTTCTGCATCTTTAACTTCAAGCTTTATAAAATATTCTCCAGGTTTTTCAAATGAATAATCAAAATCTTGAGATTGAAATTCTGCCAATAACTCACCAGATACATTCAAAACTTTCCAATCGTATTCTTGAATATATCCACCAGAGCTTACCGATTTCCCTCCTTTAAATTTTACAACTTCTCCAATATTATATTCATATTTTTTAAGAGAAAAATATGAAACTATTTTTTTAATTTCAACTGTTATTTTTTCAGACCGAGTTCGCTCTCCTATATTATCTTCTACCTCCAATGATACTTTATATTTTCCTTCTTTTGGAAATGTATATAAAAGAGAACGCCCTTCTTTTTCTTCTTTTCGTATTCCATCAAAATTCCAAATATATTTTACAATTTCTCTCCCCACTTTTGGTTTTGTAAGTGAGGGATTAAATATAATCCCTTCAACATTTTGCTCTTGAGTAAATGCAATAGTTTCATTCATTGTTTTTCCACCAACCATAAATAGAGATTCTGTATTTGGCTCCTTTATTGTAACTGCTTTTTTTGCTGTTCCAGATAAAATATTTTCATTTGTAGAACTTACATGCAAAGTAAATATATACCGACCTGGAACCGTAACCGTAAATACCCGAACCATTCCATTTCCTAATTTTTGTAAAACTCCATCTGGACCTACCACAGACCAATGATAATTATCATTAGAAAGCATTACTGAAGACTTTCCCTTAATAACAGTTTTTTCTGCAGAAAGTGTTATTTTTGTTGGAGTTGTAGAACGAGAAGATTGCAGTAAAATAGAAGGCTTTATTTCACTAAATTTTTTCGTTACCTCCTTTGTCTTTGCAACTTCTTTTTCTATCTCTTTTAAGATAACAGTATTTGTTGGATTATCTTCTAACTTATTAAACAAATCCTGTAAATTATTATATTTTTCTAGTAATTCTTTATTTTGAGTATTTTGATTATTATCATTAATATTGTTGTTGTTGTTATTTGAAGTATTATTTGAATTATTTCCTGAATTTTTCTTTAAACTATTTATAACTTTTTGCAATTTTTTTATATCTAAATTGTCTTTATTCTTAACTTCTTTCAAAATTTTATTTAATTCTTCATTTGTATCAAAAACTCCAGACTCCAATTTATCTCTTAATAACAATAATTCATTTTTTAATTTTGCAATTTCTTCATTATTTTTTTCTGAATTATCAGAACTTCCTTCAGTAATATTATCTTTTTTACTCTGCAATAATGCCATTTCTTCTTCAAGAGTTTTAATTTTATATTCTAATGATTTATTATACTTATCATTTTCCAATGCTTTTATTGAAGCATTCAATTCTTCTATTTTATTATCATTTTTTCCATTTTTATTATTTGACTCTAATTGATTTTTTTTAGTACCAAGCTCTGCAATTTCACCCTCTATCACTCCAATTTCTCCTTCATATCCTTGAGTTCCTATTGTTCCATTATTTCCTTGAGTTCCTATTGTTCCATTATTTCCTTGAGTTCCTATTGTTCCATTACCTCCTTGCGTTCCTATTGTTCCATTATTTCCTTGCGTTCCTATTGTTCCATTACCTCCTTGAGTTCCTATTGTTCCATTACCTCCTTGAGTTCCTATTGTTCCATTATTTCCTTGTGTTCCTATTGTTCCATTATTTCCTTGTGTTCCTATTGTTCCATTATTTCCTTGCGTTCCTATTGTTCCATTACCTCCTTGCGTTCCTATTGTTCCATTACCTCCTTGCGTTCCTATTGTTCCATTACCTCCTTGAGTTCCTATTGTTCCATTATTTCCAGAATCATCAAGCCTCATCAAATGTCCAATTGCATATACAATACTATATGATAAAACTATAATTACAATACCTATTATTGCGTTAATAATCATATTTTTTGCAGACGATATTCCCTCATTATCTCCCAATGAAAAAATAATTACAAGCCCTGCATAAATTACAATAATTGTTAATACTAATCCCATATACATCAAAACCTGATTTATCAACTTAACAACTCTTTGGCTTAGTGTTTCATCATCTTTTACCTGAATTGCATCAGGTAAATCTTCATTATCAATATAACTCAAACATGAATCTTTTCCTTCACATGGGTCTCTTGTGATATCAAAACCTGAAGCTTCTGCAGTAAAAGAAAACAAAAATATACTTACAAATAATAGTAAAAATACAGATAATTGCTGTATTATATTTTTTGTATTAAATATATTTTTTAGATTTGTATATAATGTCATTTTATAATTTTTTTATTTTTATTTTTTTATTTTTTTATAATTCAAATGTTGTAAGAAATACTATTATTACCCAAGAAAATATAATTATGATGATACCAATTGCGGCATTTATCATTGAATTTTTTGCATCTTCTACATCGCCACCAAAACTTGTAATATACAAAAAACCTGCATATAAAAAAGCAATAAGAGCAATAATTCCTGCAAAAATCAAAAGATATTTAATAACAAAAATTATTGAATCCATCAAACTTCCCCCCTCTGCTATTCCTAAATTACTCCCCTCTATTTTTTCTTGCACTAATGTTGCACCTCCTTGAATTCCTTCTCCAGAAAAAACAGGAGCAGAGACTCCATCTCCAAATAATTCTGCATTTAATGCAATATTAGAAATTTCAGAACCTGCCGTTATAAACAAAAAAAAAGAAAATAAAACGCAATATAGCACAAATCCAAGATTTTTATTCCAATAATTTATTACACTTAAAATCATTTTTTATATTTTATATTTAAATATTCAAATGATTTTATCATGCTTAAAGTATAAATTCAAGGAAATTATATTTTTATTTTTTTACAATTCTAAATAATTCAACAGCATGATCTTCCATTTTCTCTACGACAACATCTGCAGAAGAAAATTCTATAATTTCTCCTTTTCTCGGAAATCTTCCCAGTTTTTCCAGAATAAAAAATGAAAGATTTTTTTCTGAATCTTCTTCTTTTTTTGCATCATTTTCATTTTCATGCAAACAAATCCCTGTTTCTTCTTCTATTTCCTCCAAAATCATTCGTGGTGAAACTTTCCAAACGCCATCTTTTACGCTTTGAGTTTCCTCTTCTTCATCAACATCTGTTTCATCTCTAATTTCTCCAAAGATTTCCTCAAAAATATCTTCCATTGTAATTAACCCAGCGGTTCCTCCGTGCTCGTCTAAAACAATTGCAATATGAACTTGCTGACGCTGAAAATCTTCGAATAAATCTGAAATATTTTTTGTAATAGGTACAAAATATGGTGTTCGTAATTCTAAATTTTTCACTAATTTATCATCTCCATGTTCTTCTGACGCATTCCAAACATCTCTCAAACTTACAATTTTTATAATTTTATCAATATTTTCTTCGTATACAGGAATTCGTGAATGAGGACTTTCTTTGAATAACTCTTTTGCATCTAATAATGTAGAGTTTTCAGAAATACTATTAATCTTTGTTCGTGGTGTCATGACATCAGAAACGAGTGTATCTGAAAAATCTAGCAAATTTTTAATTCTTGTTTTTTCTTTTGTGGTAATTTCTCCATGTTCTTCACTCATTGCAACCATTGCCAAAACTTCAGCCTCAGAAATTCCATCACTTACAACATCTGATGTAAAAAAATCTGATAATTTTTCAAAAAACCACACAAGAGGTGCGAGAACTTTTGTAAGAAAATATAACATTGGCGATACATATAAAGAAAATTTTTCATTATACGCTACTGCAAAACTCTTTGGTAAAATTTCTCCAAAAAATAGAATAAGAAAAGTAAGTGCAAAAGTAGAAATCCCCATTGCTAAATCAGCATGAATTGTTTCTCCATAATGAGCAGTAACCCAAATCGTTCCCAATGTTGGAATTAAAATATTTACAGTATTACTTCCCAACAAAATTGTAATAATAACTTGCTTTTGATGCTTTTTTAAATAATTTAAATAATTTACAAATCTCACTTTTTTTTCTATCATTGCTCGCACTTTTGACTCTGATAATGATAAAATTGCACTTTCTGCACCAGATAATAATGCAGAAATAAATATAAGTATTGCGATAATAAAAAACACATTGGAGTCTTCCATATAAAAAGATTTTAATAAATAATAAATGTTTATTTTTCTACTAAAACTGTAGCATATATATAGAAAAAATAATATTTCTTTATACAAAAAAATCACTATTTCTAGTGATTTTTTAATTATACCTAATTTGGTAGTAAGAACAATCCAACAAGAAATACACAAGTAAACTAATGTGTATGTGTGTATAAATATTAATTTAAATATGAATTATATAGGATATTACAGGGTTTCCACTAAAAAACAGTGGAAATCGGGACTAGGTTTGGATGCACAAAAAGAGGCAGTGAAAAATTATGTAAAAAAACAAGGAGGAGAAATTTTAGATGAATTTATAGAGGTCGAGAGTGGTAAAAAAAATGATCGACCTGAAATAGAAAAAGCTTTAAATATTAGCAAAGAAAACAAAATCAACGCTCGTGATAGGAAAATAAAGTTTGTAGTGGTTGATAATCCAAATGCTACAAATTTCACCCTCCATATACTAGTTGCAGTTGCAGAGCATGAGCGAGAGATGATTTCAAAGAGAGTTATTGAAGCATTGGTACAAGCAAAAAAAAGAGGAATTATACTTGGAAAAAATGGGAAGGCTTTAAGTAAAAAAAATAAAAAAGATGCAGATTATTTTGCACTTAAATTAAAGCCTCTAATCGAAGAAATTAGAGACAGGCAAATAAAAACAGTGAGTCGAATACTAGATTTAAAGGGGTAATAAAAGTATTTATCAGATGCAAAAAAAGAGATTTAAATTAATTTCTTTTTTTGGTATACTTATCTGAAATATAAACACAAAAATATATGGAAACTTCAATAATATTAACGGAGGGGATTTCTACGGTAGATTTACCAACTCAAATAAAAGAGCTTTCTCAGATAAAAGAACAAGGGATTTATTATATTGATAATCCTAATGTGTATCCATATCAATATAGTAAAATCTCTTTGGATCAAAAACTTGTAGAGGTCGGAATGTTACCATCTGAAAGTATATTTCCTAAATCTAAGAAATTTTTTGAGAATGATACTCCTCAGCTGTCTATTATTGCTGAATCTATTATTGAATACTCTCAGGAAAACGCATTGTTTGTAATACCTCAGGGGAAAAGTTATCAAGATGTATATCGTCAAATGAGTATACAATGTTCTGAGACTGATATTGACTATAAAGAGGTGAAAATTCTATATTTATCAGACCTCATCAGCCTTTTTTAAATATTCCTCTTTTAAAATCTCTTTTATATTCTCTAAATTTTTAGGAAGTCTTTGCAAGAATCTTTTATATGATTTTAATAGAAACGGCGATTCGAGGTTATTAAAATGACTCTTAGGATAATCGACTCCCAAAGGGAAAATGCTGTTTTTTTCTAAAAAATTTATATTTATTCCGTAAGTATAAATTTTTTTTGAGATAGGGTTTGTGTAAACAAAAATAACAGAATGATATAGTTTAGCACTACTTCCCTCCAAGGGAATCCTAAATGCTTGGTTTTTAAATATTTCAATTCCTTGAAATGTTTTATCTTCAAATACTCCTAGTTTCTTACTTTTATCGTCTGCGGAAACCATGTAAAAAACATGGAGGTCTGATAAAGACAATTGTTCTGAATTAGAAATTTCAAGATAAGGAGTCATATTCTCTGAGTCCTTATTATAAAAAGACTCTTTAATAATTAGATTTGGGGCATTTGATTCTAATGAAAGTTGGGCTATTTCATTTTGTTTCTTAAAAAGAAGTAATGTTAATACACCAACGATAAAAGTTCCTAAAAAATTCAAAGGGTCTATCTGAATAGGGTTAGAAAATATTGTTGCAAATAAGGTCTCTACTTTTTCCCCTAAAAGAAACCAAGAAACAATAAATATAAAAAATACACCCAATCCCGCAAGAAAAAATAATCCTATTATTTCCAGAATTTTTAAATTAGGAAAGTTTTCTTTACAGCTTTTTTTACAAGTATTCCACATTATTTTTTCGTTAAATTAAAAAAGGACTATTTATGTTTATATTGGTGTAAATTTTCTTCTTTATTATTTGCAAGGCGAAGATTGTTTTCAGAGGATAACAATGCATTTTTTGTTTTTTGAAGATGAGTGATTGTTTTATCTATTTCATCAATAGCAGTTTTAAATTTACGACTTGTATCTTTATTTTTTATTTCATTTGCAAGACTATCTCGCTCTTTTTCAAGAGTCTTAATAGATTCACTCACTGCAATATTTTTTTCTTTTTCTGCTATTTCTAATCTCTCGTGCAGAGATTTTTCAAATTCATCATCACGCATTTGAAGGCTTTTTTGCAGTGTGGGCATTGAAGGTCTTGCATAGTATTGGGGGGTTAAAATTAAATTATAATTTATTTTTTAATGATAATATTTTTAAGTCATTTTCTAATTCTTGCAAACTTTCTGTTTTTTCTTGAATTTTCTGATTTGCTTTAAACTTTTCATATTCTTGAGTTGACTTGGAAACTGCTAAATCATGAGTTATTTTTCCATAATGTGTCAAGATTTCTTTTCCATTCATTTGCAAAATCAAATCGAGTCGTTCTATCCAATCCGTCATTTTCATTGGTGTTTGTGCTTCTGCCATAGTTTCGGCAAAAGCGAGATATTGCTCTACCAATAATCCCAAAACCTTCATTTCTTTTTCATTCAGATAGTTTTTCACAATACTGACATCTTTTTGTGTGATATGTTTTTCTGATTTTTTATCACAAGAAGTCATTCCCAAAAATGGTTTATCTATATCTACTCGGGAATGTACTAATTCCGCAGCTGTTTTTTGGCTAATTGCCCATAAAAGTTTATTTTGCACCGCTGTAAAAAATGAAATTGTTGTATCATCTTTTGGATTATAATCAATACTCGTCGTGTAAATATCTTTTATTTTCTGATAAAATAACCGTTCAGAAAGTCGAATTTCTCGGAGTTTTTCCTGAAGTTTATCAAAATATTCTGTTGATTTTCCTGATTTCAATTTCTCTTCATTCAAAGAAAATCCTTGCAATAAATATTCTTTCAATCGCTCCGTCGCCCATTTTCTAAATTGTATTCCTTGTTGAGATTTCACTCGGTATCCAACTGAAATAATCATATCGAGATTATAGAAATTGGGTGATTTTTGCTGAAATTCGGAAATTCCGAATTTCTGTAGGGTGGTGCTTTCTAACTGCTCTTCTTCAAAATAAATATTTTTAATATGTTCATTTATTGTTGATTTTGCTTTTCCAAAAAGAACAGCTATTTGATCTTGAGTAAGCCAAACGGTTTTTTCTTTCACCAAAGTCTCAACAGAAATTTTTCCGTCTTTTGATTGATAGATAAGGATTTGGTTATTTTTATTCATGAAGAGAGTGGGGTGATTAACAAAGTTTTTTCGTTAAATTAAAAAAGGACTATTTGTGTTTATGTTTGTATTTTTGCAAGAAAAGATTTCAGAACTTTTTCACTGTTTATCTGATGTGTTATTGACAGATTCATTTTCGGATTGTTCGCCAAAAAACTTATCTGGATCTTGTCCCATCTTAACAGGAACTGAATTTTTTTGAAGAATTTTTGGTTTTTTATTTTTTATCTGAGGATATTTTTTTCCGTTTTGATTATTTGTCATAGAATTTATAAATTTAAAGAATAGAAGATTATCAAAAATATTATCGATAAAAATAATAGCATAATTGCGAATATTGTCGTACAGGGTATCAAAGAATTGAAAATATTATCTATACAATCTTTTTTTGTTTCATCTAAACATGTAACTTCTTTTTTATAGGATTTAATAGAAAAGATGAGTCCCAAAATCATAAAAAAGAGAGCAAGTGCTGACAATACCCAAGATGAAACAAGTAGATGAGAATATTCAACGGATTCAAATTTGGTTGCCGTTAAAGACAAGGAAAAAACACCAGAACAAATCAATATTAAAATCTTAAACAAGGAGTCTTCTTGTTTATGGTATTGTCCTAGCAAATAACTACGATGAGACTGATGATGTTCCCATTTTAATTTTTCTATATCCGTTAATTTTTTTTAGCCATAAATATTTTTTGTTACATTAAAAAGGAAAGTCATCATCAATATTAATTGGTAAAGAATGTTCTACTTCTGAATTTTCAAACTCATCTCCTAATAATTCCCTTATAAACTCAATACCCTCGTCTGGGCTTCTGAGACTCATTTTAGTATCTCCTTTTTTCTGTTTTTTTAATATTCTTTCTAAGAAAAGGTCTTCATATATTCCCCAAGAATAAAAACTAATTAATTTATTCCCTTTCATAAATTTATATAACTCCTTCCAATTTGTAAATCCTTCACACTCAGGAGTACAAAAATCTCCTAATATTTTTTTTACCTCTGTTGCTATTTTAAATAGGGATCCTCCATGTCCATCTGAATTACTTGTTTGAATTGTTTTAAAGAGTTTTTCTGTAAAATTATTTTGAGAAATATTATTATTTTCAAATATCTGTTTATACGCAGATATATTTACAATTGTGATATTATATGGAGAAAGTGGATCTCCTGATAAATCTTTCCAAAGAAAGGCAAATCCATTATTTTTCTGAGCATTTCCAGTTTTTGCAATAACATCCATTGCAATCCTCATTTGATCAAGGCTAGGATATATTTTTTTTCTTTCCTCTTTTGTAATTTTCTCATAATCATACAGGCAAATTTGAAAGCCTCCTAGTTTGTTTAATTCATTTTTTATAAAAATATTTCCAAAGAGAGAATTAATATCAATTATTTTTAATTTATTTTCTTCATTTTCTTTTATTGGCTCTAAGCAAATAATGTTTCTATCAAGCCAAAATATTTCATGAAATATATAATTTTTTAATAAAGTTGCCCAAATAGGCGAAATTATCACATTTATAACATCTCCATCAGAAAGATAGGGGAAATGAGATTTTATTTCATTGGAGTATGCCCCAAATTCTGTTCCTGTCTGACGAGAAGCATTCTTTGAATTTTTTAATTCAACAATTACAATACTTTCTCTTTCTTCATCATAAAAAGTAAAATCAGGTTTTAATGATTCGGATTTCCCCCTGCTTATTGAAATATTTTCATCAGACGAAAGAATAATATTGCTCCATAATCCTTTTAAGCAATAATTAAATGAATTAAATATTTTCCTCTCTATTGGTGAAGAGGGAATAAATCCCTCAAACTTCTCTGTATTTGTTATTAAATCTGCCAAAGATAGCTTCTTATCAAACTCCTCTTGAAGCCAGTCTTGCATTTCTTTTTCAAATTTAAAAATACTTTTAAGATGATTAATTATACTTTTTTCACTCATAAAATCAATATTTGAAAATTACTCCCCCAAAACAACCCTCCTCTCCTCCTCACTCAACCCATATAAATCAAAAACCATTTCATCAATTTCTTTTTCCAGAGTTTTTTGCTCCTCAGAAATATTTTTTGAATCATAATTTTCTTGAGAAGTTTTTTCTAAAATTTGCTCTACTTTTTCGATAAAAGGTTTTTGTTCTTCTAGTAATATTTTGGGGATAGGAGTTAATTCCAAAAATTTCTTTTTATACCTATAACCTGTATCACCTAAACCTCCACCTGCATAAAATCTACTAAAGAAATATGTAAAAGCTTTAGAATTTAAAATAGAAACTATGTATTTCAAATTTTTTCCTGTCATTAAAAATGAAGTCGCTTCTGGAAAAAATTGATTGACGTCGAAATGAAATTGTGGTTTTTTTACGATTTCAGAATAAACAATCTTCTCTTTCTCAAATTCTTCTTGATAAGCACAATTTCGTAAATTATATGGAGTTTTCCCTTTATCTCCTCGTTTAGAAATTTTTTCCCAGTGAGAATCTAACCATTCTTTTATGGCAGGATAATTCTCTATATTTACGGCTTCAATTTTTTCACCTTTATTATTTGTATATCCGTTATGACTCGCAATTAACCACATATCAGCAAAATCAGAAGAATACCTTTTTATATCTTTTCCTCGTAAAATTGGTTTTATAATTTCGGCACTTTTAGGATCTTGCTTTATCAACTCATCTTTTTTCTTTCCATCAATAATAAAAGCCTCATTGTAGCCTGTTAAAACTCCACGATTTATTTTTATATCCCAGTCTTTAAGTTGAGTTCCTATTTTTTCAATTTTTTCTTTAATTTTTTGTTCGAGGGGGTTGAGAATTGTCCAACTTTCTGAGGTGTTGTATTGAGAATTTATTCCGTTTTTTTCTATATATCCTTTGAGTGGAATTTGTTTTTTTTGGAGATTTTCTTTTACATTGCACGAAAAACAGCTTTCTTCTCGTTTTCCTTTTTCAAATTGTAAAATATTGGTGTCTACCGTTGCTGTTTCAAATACTCCTGGTCCCAAATCAATCAATAATTTGGGAGTCGTATTTTCTGCAAAATATTTTCTCATTTTCTCTCCATATCCTGCTCTCATCCATTTATTACTGGTAATAAAAGAAAGATTTCCTTTCTCGTTTAAAATTTTATTTCCAAATTCATAAAACAAACAATAAATATCTCCTGACCGAACAAAACTTTCGAGTCCGCAATTTTGATACATATTCGCAAGCACTCCACTATTTTTTTGTAGTTGAATATATGGGGGATTCCCAATCACAATATCAAACCCTCCATCCTTAAAAATTTCTCCAAAATGTAACTTCCATGGGAAAAATGGTCGAATATGGTCTTTTTCCCACTTGATTAAAGTATCTTCAATCATTTGTATTTGCTCCTCAGCCTTCACTGCCTTTGCTTCCGTTCCTTTGTTTCTCTCATTGCTCACAACTTCTCTCAGCCTTAAAACTTCATCACTACAAGCGGTTTGTATCAGAGTGTTTTCATACTTATCAATTTTTGACTTCATTATTTTTTTTTGCTTTGGTTCAGTCGTGGCAAAAAATTCTGTGTGGAGTTTTTGGAGTTTATCAACTATTTCATTAGTTTTATCCATAGAGAAAAGAGCCATTTTCTCCTCTTCTTGAAATAAATTTTTCATCTCCTTTGTTCGTTTGTCTCCCTTGTTTTGACTTCCTACATTGAGCTTTATAACACTATCTCCAATAACTAAATCTTCTAAAAGTGAATTTCCTTGCATCAATTTATAATCAAGATTTGGGAGTGGTTCTACTTCTTCAATATCGTGTTCTACCACCATACTTAACCAAAACCGTAAGCGACAAATTTCAATAGCTCCTTTTTCAATATCTACCCCGTAAATACAATGTTCGAGGGTTTGTTTTTTTATATCGTATTCTGTTAATTTTGTATCTAAAAAAATTCTATTCAGAAAAAACCTCAGTGAAACAATTTCTTTTAACATCCCCATAGGAAACGCCCCCGAACCAACGGCGGGGTCGCAAACGGTTACCTTTTGAAGTAATGTATCAATTTTTTCTGCCATTATTTTTAACTCCTTATTTCCCTCAATAGCTTTTCTTTCTGCATCACTTTTAGCAGTTATTTCATCTTTTCTATTCATTAACTTTCTAATTCTCTCTTCTTCATATCCCGAAGAATTTGTGAGGTAATTTATAAGACTTTCTTGGCACATATAATGCACAATTTCTCGTGGAGTATAAAACGCTCCTTTCCCTTTTCTTTCGTCAATTTCTAGCAAGTTTTCAAATACCTTTCCTAACATTTCAGGATCAACCGCTACATCTTTTTCTAAACTATCAGCCTCATAAACTGTAAAATTAAACCTGTCAAAAGTATCAAAAAGACTTTTAAAGGATTCATTAGGAATATCAATAAAGGTATTTTTCCAACTATAATTAGGTTCAAAAAGTCCTCCATTTAAATATGGAATTCTACATTGAAAATATTCTGTCCATGAATAATCACCTGTAACACTCGCTCCTCCTCTATCTTTATTGTTGAGAGTATCATAAAAAAGATGCTCCAAATAATCATTAAAAAAGTTTTTTCCTCCTCGTTCTTTATCTGCTCCTTTTCCACTTAAACATTCATCAAGAATATTTCGCATAAAGTTCTTGTCTCCACTTCCCCATTTCTCGCCCTTTTTTACCCCCATCCAACCTTTCTTTTGTAAAAAATAGAGAAAGACCACCTGACCCATCAATTTCTTCACAAAGTCCGCATTTTTGAGTCCTTGCCTCTCTACTACTTCTTTTTGAAAAGTTTCATTATTCAAAAATTGTTCGTTCAAAGCCAGAAAATGTCTTTTATAAAGGTCAAAAAATTCATTCGTTACTTTTTCTACAGAAAATGCTTCTAAAAGCTGAGAAAATAAAGGTGTGTGCTTCTTTTCTAAAATTTCTAAAAACTGTTGTTCAGCAGTATGTGTTGATTCACCTTCTCCTACTAAAAAAGAGAATCGCTTAGGGGGAGTAAATTCTTTTTTTCCGTCTTTCATCTCCATTTGCACAAAACTCAATCGCCAAGAATTTTCTTGTGCATTCCAAAAAGAAACAAGAACTCCATCAACCCAATTTCCCGAATCTATTCGTTGTTTTATATATTTTTCTATTAGTCCTCGTTGATAACTTCGAGCATTTTCAACATTACTTTTTGTTTTTAGTTCTATACTTAAAACCTCTATTTTTTTATTATCATCTGTTCCAAGTGATAATAAAAGTCGAGAATCAGAATATTTCTCTTCCTCAGAATTTTTAAATATTTTTTGACTCATAAAATCTCCTGATGATTTTTGAAAAAGTTTTGCGGTAAATCCTTCAAAATCAGGTGAGGAATATTTATTTTGAAAGGTTTTTTTTAGAAGTTGTTTCATATTTTATAAAAAGAAATTTTTATTAATTATTAGTATGTTTTTTTATTATAGCTTTAGGATTCTGAAATAATAGCTTCCGAAAGTATAATTTTACTGAGTGCATCTTCTCTCTTTTTTTCTTTTTTTAAAACCCTTTCTATCTGTGAGAGAGGGATTAATTCTTGAAAAGTTTCTAAATATACTCGTACATCATTCACTTTTTGGCACTTTGTCTTAAAATCTTTCATTACTTGTTCATTTTCTGCTCCTTTTTCAAAAAACAAAAAAAGAGATTCTATATATTTTTTATTATAAACATCTTCTAATAAAAAATCAGAATTTTTCACTTCACTTAAAGCAGTGAGAGCAAAGCTTCTATTACTATTTTTTTTAACTTTTGACTTTCCAAACATTGCTTCTTCTTTTCCGTAAAAATCTTTTATAAATTGTTTTTTATTTTTTTCTACCAATTCAAAAAAATTTTCAGGAATATTTTGTTTCTCACAATCAGGGAGAGAAGAAAATACCTTTACCGCTTGCAAAAAACTCATTTCCTTGTTTGAACTTCCCGAAATATAAAACTTTTTAAGAGCCCCTTTTTGAAAGAATGTTAAAACACTTCCTAAAAAACTTTTATACCTTCGAGCTGTTGAAATTCGATTAGGCAGTTTTTGTATTTTTTCAAAAAGTTCTGGATTTTCATCTCGTACTTTTCTAATTATTTCTAGATATTTTTTTTCACTTTCTGTTTCTGAATCTTCTCCTTCCAAATAATCGGTTGAATTGAACTGATTAAAAAGATTAAAAAGTTTATGATTTACCAGTTCCTCTTCTTCACTTAAATATTTTGCATCCTCTCCCAAGATATGATGAAAATATTGCATTTTAGAAACCGCATTTTTTTCAAGTCCTAACTCATCTTCTGCGGTTGTAGTTGGAAAAAAATTATACAAATATATCTCATCAAATTTTGATCCAACTCGATTAATTCGCCCTACTCGTTGCAAAATTTTTGTTGGATTCCACGCAATATCATAATTAATTAAAGCATTAGCACGGTGCAAACTCACCCCTTCGGCTAGTACATCAGTCGTAATTAAAATTCTTTTATCATCTTTTTGATTTTTATTATCAGGATTGAAATTTCTTTGAATATCCTCTTTTTCTGAATTAGAAGAACTTCCAGAAAAATAAATCACTTCATCTCCAAAAATTTCTGTTATTTTTTTTCCTAAATAAGTTGCTGTTTCTCCTGCTTCTGTAAACAAAATTACTTTTTGTTGAAGATTTTTTTCTTCTTTCAAAAGAGATATAAGTTTTTCTAATTTTAAATCTTTTTCTATTTTAAATTTAGAATTTTCTTCATAGTTATTTGGATATAAATAGTTTCCCCATTTTTCAATAAAATCAGATAAAATTTGTAAATCTGTTTTAAGAATCTCTAAATATTCAGGTTTTAAATCTTGTTTTGGATACTTCATTATTTTCCCCTCTTTTGAGAGAGTATCAATCATTTCTATATTGTCATTATCTAATAAATCATAAATATTTACAGATTTTGATATCGCAACAAATCCCTGTTCTTCAAGCATTTTTATAAATTGCTCATAGTTTTTTTTGAATCGTAAAAGAGTTTGAAAAAATGCAAAAAAACTACTATCAAGCCGTTTAAATAAAAGAGTTTTCATAAATCCTTTGAGATTTACCTGCGAAACTTTTTGCGTCTGCATATCATTTTTTGAAAATAAATTAGCATCAGTTTTTAAATATTGAGCAGGAGTATATCTTGCAAATTGAAAATCTCTAATAAATTCTAAGTTCTCTAAAAACAATTGTTCTAGTTCTGTATCAAATTCATAAAAAGCCCTCACAGGAGGAGTAATATCTGGGAATTTTAATCCCTGCTGTTTAAAATCATCTTTATAATATTTTTTTATTTCTTTTCTGGTTCGTCTCACCATAACTTTTTCTAAAACTTGTTCTCGAATAATTTTAGAATTTTTCTTGATTGCTTTTTGAGTGTGCACTGTTGTTTCTTCGTCTTTATCTTTTTTTTCTGCCTCTTTATATCGATTATATATTTCGTTAAAAAAAGTTTCCAAATCTCTAATTCCTTCAATGGTAGAATCTTTTTTATTCTGGAAAAGAAATAATTGTGCCGCAATATCTGACGGAGAATTATTTTGTGGAGTAGCTGAAATACAAACAACATTTGCCCCTGCTACTATCCTATCTAATAATGCATAATTTTTAGTTTTTTGATTTCTAAAATAATGGCTTTCATCAATAAAAACTGTATCAAATTCTTCTTGTTCATCTGCAATGAGTTCTAACATTCCTCTTGATCTTACTTGAAAATTTATTACTCCAAATTCTCTTAAAACTTTATCCCATGCATCTATCAAAACAGGTGGACAAATAATTAAATTTCTTCCTCCCATTTTTTTTGCCAACATCGCTGCAATATATGTTTTTCCAAGCCCTACCACATCCGCCAAAAAAGTTCCTCCATACTTATCAATATTTCTTTCTGCCTCGATAACAGCATCTTTTTGATATCGTAATTCAAAAAATCCATTTGGTACTCCTTTCCAAGTATCTTTATCGTCATGCAATTCTTCTGCAAAATACTCTGACAACATTTTTAAATATATTTGGTACGGAGTAATATCATTTCTCAGCCAAGTTTTTGTTTGAATAAGTTCTACAAATTCTTGAGAAATATCCACTCCATCTTTCCAAAGTTCTTCAAATTGATCTGATGCAAAATCAACATCTGATTTATTTTTCAGCTCTACATTAAACTCTCTATTCCCTTGTAACCCAGAATAAGAAAAATTACTCGAACCCGTGATTACTTTTCCGTATTCAGTTCCAACCTCTTCATCATATTTTACAATATACACTTTTGCATGAATTTTTCCTTTTGAATATGCAAGGATTTCAAGCTTTCCTGATTGAATATATTCAATAAATTTATGAATACTTTTATAACTTTCCTGTGAATATTGTTTTTCATTATTAATTTCTGATAAAGCTTTTTCAAGAGCATTGATTTTTGTTTTTTCATTTGTTTCAAAATCTATCCCTGATTGCTTTTTTGATTGCTTAAACCAGTCACTTACTTCTTTATCTGTATCAATCCCAACCAGTATTCGTATTTTTTCACATTTCCCAAGAGGTTCTTCCATTAAATTAAATCCAGAAGCTCTAAAATATCCCACCAATATATCAAGAGTTTTAACTCCTCTTAATATTTTATGAAATCTATCTAAAAGTGTTCCATTTTCATCATTACTAAAAAAAGTTGAATCGTGATGCATTTGAGTATAAATAAAGCCTTTATATGAAAGAGAATATCATTTTTAGCTCTGAAATAAAACGCCTATTTTTTTATTTCAGAGCTTCTGCCCACCAAAAGGTTGTGTTATTCCCTGTAAATAAGTAATGCAAGAATTTTCCTTATTTATGTATTACTAAGGAGAAAAAAAAGATTAGTTATTCCGTCCAATCTAAAAATAAAAAAGAAGATTCGTTTGTAAACAATATTCTTTAATTTTATATATGTTATATATTCTAGAATAGAACCGAACAAGGTCGTAAAATAGAGATGAATTAATATAAACTATTTTACCCCCTATGTTCATGAGTAAGTTTACCCTAAAGACAAGAATAATGCTGAGTAATTTTTTAAGAAATAAGTTTAAATACAGAAAGATAGGAGAAAGAATTAGTAAATCTATTAGTAGTATTTCTACGGAATTTTCAGAAATAAAAACACTAAATAATAAAAAAGGTATAATTGGTGATAATTCTACAATTAAACACCAAGAATGCTATAAAAAAATAAAAATAATAATAGCTCTCGCACGAAAAGGAGTAAGCGAAGATGAAATTCTAAAAATTTTAAATATATAATAAAGATGAAAAAAATAATTTTATTCTACGGACGAAAATCCGAGGAAGATTCAGATCGACAGATTTATTCTTTAGAAAAACAAGAAGATTTATCCAAAACATGGGAACGACGAAATGAAATTCAAATAACAGAACGATTCGAAGAGGAGCGGTCTGCTTTCAAAAAAATCAAGCGTCCAGAATTTCAAAAAATGATAGCTCTTGCAAAAAGAGAATTAAAAAAAGGACATAAAGTTACAATCATTTCTTGGAAAATAAACAGACTTACTCGAAATCCAAGAGATAATTTCGTGATAGAAGAATTATTGGATAAAGGATGTGAATTTGATTTTTTTGAAGAGCCATTTTCAAATGACCCTGCTGGTCGGCTAGTCTTCCGAATATTCTTATCAATGGCAGTTCATTATTCTGAAAACTTATCATCAGATGTAAGAGGCGGTCAAAAAACAGCAATTTCAAGAGGTATGTATCCGGGTAATGCAGTTATTGGATACCACAAAAAAGAAGAACAACATATCCCAAGAAAAGCTATAAAAGAAGAGGCGTGGAAAATAAAAGAATGCTTTGAACGAATTTCCGATGGAGAAGGAGTCCAAAATGTAAGAAAATGGGCTCTAGACGTTGCAAAAATAAAATCAACAAGAAGTGCAAATGGAATTAGAAAAGATGCATTTTATAGAATGATTACAAATCCATTTTATTGCGGTTGGTTTGAATGGAACAATGTTTTGTATAAGAATGGTAAACACGAAAAAATAATATCACCAGCACTCTATTTACGAGTGCAATCTATTCTTAAAAATAAAAAAAGGAAAATATCAAACTCTCATCATTATTTATTCTCTAATCTCGTATACGAAAATGGAATACTTCTTCACGGAACCACGAATAAGAATTGCCATTATTACAGAAACCCCGAAACTGGAAAACATTACCGAGAAGATTTTATTGAAAAAAAATTTATAGAATTATTACAAAAAAATAACATAGAAGATTATGTTATTTCAGAATTTAAGAAATCTGTAAAAAAAATACTTGGAATTAAAAACGAAGAAAATACTACAAAAGAAAAATTATTCGATGCCGAAATTGGAAAACTCAAAAATAAACTTTCAAAGATTCAAGAAAAAGTTCTAGATGAAGAAATTTCTGCATCGGATTATTCAGATTTTAAAAAAATTATTGAATCAAAAATAATTCAACTTGGAAGTGAAAAAACAGAAAAAAACATAGAGGGCATGAGCGACAACTCTAACATTGTAGAAAAGGCACTCGAACTGCTAAAAACCGCTAAGCAAAAGTACGGAACACTATCTCGTCAAAAAAAGGCTCAATTCATCAATTCTGTGCTACTCGAACTTTCTGTAGCCGACGAAAACGCCTTATTTAAGACAAAAAAAGGAGCTCAAGCACTGCTTGAACTCCCATTACTACCGATTGGTAGCCCGTAGCAGACTCGAACTGCTGTTACCAGGATGAAAACCTGACGTCCTAACCCCTAGACGAACGGGCCAAAGATGGTGGGAAGGGAGGGATTCGAACCCTCGACCAAGGGCTTAAAAGGCCCCTGCTCTACCACTGAGCTACCTTCCCAAACACACATTTTAAAAGCTATAAAACTTTTAAATCAGTAGCTGACAAATTCTATTATATTTTTTTTTCCTATGCAAGACTTTTTTTATATGATATTATTAAATGAAGTATTCTTAATATATTATGTAATATATTAAAAAATACTTATGAGTAACAATTTTCTAAAATTTAGATATTATTATGGAAACATATTCATCTGGAGGTGGACGGCGAAAGCACTATGTAACCCGAGCAGAAATAGAACGACTAAAAAAAGGTGGAATTAAAGCTCAGCAAATTAAAGCTGAATCCAATGCTCATCATATAAATATAGAAATGCCAAATGCAGAAAAAAGATTAGAGCAAAATATTGAAACTGCTTTTAATGCAAAAGATTCCTCAAATCACACATCTCAAAATTTAGAAAATTTAAAAACTGAGATTTCAAACCCTCAAAACAATTTTTTTCAAAAAATAATACAAGCAATTATAAATTTCATCCAAAAAATCTTTTTTGCACCAGATAAAAAATAAAATATAAATATAAATATATGTTACCATCACCATCACCAAAACCAAAACCAACCCTCACACCAAAACCAAAACTTGAGAGAGACAAAACCGCGGAAATTCAAAAAATTCAAGCAGAAAAAAAAGAAGCAGCAAAAACTTGTAACGCAGAGTGTCAAAAAGAATTGAACAATAAAAAAAATACAATAAATAATTCAATTATAAATGATCCAAATAAATTACAAAAAGTTAAAGACATTCATGAAAAAGCTATAAAAAAAGAAGATCTAAAAAAAACAACTGCTGAAAATCTAGAAAATTCAGAAAATAAACCTGAATGGATAACTAAAGAGTTTGCTAAAAAACTAGCAACAACATCTACAAATCAAAAAGAATATACAACAGAAGTAAAAAAATACATGAATGAACATCCTGTTCTCAATTATTTAGATAATATATCTGGAGGACTTTTTTCAGCATTAGTGCATAGCAACTCTTTAATAGGAAATTTTATTCGATCGTTCACAAAAATTCCAACTCCAGATAAAAATATGAGCCCTATTTCTAAACTTACTAACAAAGAAGAAAATGATAAAAATCATAATGCAGAAAAAATTAGCAATAAAATAAAAGAGCATTATAAAATTGCAGGAATAAAAGAAAAATATAACAGTTCAAATAAAACAGAAAAAATAATAGATATATTTAGACATGGATTTGATGTTAATAAACATAATATAACAGTAGATGAACCATTACATAGACAGAAAAAAACATATCATCAAATAACTATAAAACCAGAAAATAAATCTCAATTCGTAGATATCTATACTTTTTTACAATCACCTAATGATGCAAATATATTAAATATAGTTTCTCAATTAACAAAATCAATTCTTCCAACAAAAGGATATTCTGGAGATCTTGCCCACAAAGCCTCTGAAATCTTAACATCAGCCAAAGATGCATCTGAAAAAGGAGGTATGAGCAAAATAGCCGTTGATATAATGACTCCAAGCAATGAAAATATTGAAAGCGGACTTGAAACCTACTCTAAAGCAAAAGAAGGTATAGGTTTTCCATCAGGACTTAAAATCAGTACCACACCAAATGGAAATATACTTATAAACTGGAGCGAAAAAGATGAAAAAGATGAAGAAAAACAAACAGAAAACAGAAAATAATAAAATTTTAACCACATAAAAATATGAAAATACATTTCTCAGGAGCAGCACAAGAAGTAACAGGATCTAAACATTTACTAGAAATAAACGGAAAATTTATTTTACTCGATTGCGGACTTTTCCAAGGAAAACGAAAAGAATCAGATAGAAAAAATAGAAACTTGAATTTTGATCCATCAACACTCGATGCCGTAATTGTTTCCCACGCTCACCTTGACCACTGCGGAAATCTTCCATATTTAACAAAACACGGATACACAGGAAAAATATTCATGACACACCCAAGTTCTGATATTATTCCAATAATGCTTCAAGATTCAGCATTTATTCAAGAGCTGGACGCTAAACATATTAAAAAATATGTAAAAAATCATGATACATCAATTCCACTAGAACCACTTTATACACAAGATGATATTCCAACTGTTGTAGAAAAAATAGTAGGAAAACAATACGAAGAAAAATTTGAGGTTATTCCAAATTCAAATATTTTTGTACAATTTTATCCAGCAGGACATATTCTAGGGTCAAGTGTTATAGAGATAAGCTGGACAGAAAATTCAGAAGAAAAAATATTAGTATTTACAGGAGATTTGGGACGACCAGAAAAAAACATGCTTCCAGATGCAAAAAGCCCAAAACATGCCGATTATCTTATCACAGAATCAACATACGGAAACCGACGACATGAAACACAAAAAATTTCAAAAGAAAAACTTGCAAATATAATTAACAGAACGGTAAAAAATAATGGAAAAATTCTTATTCCATCTTTTTCTTTACAGCGAACACAAGAAGTAATTTACGATTTACACCTTTTACAAGAAGAGGGAAAAATTCCTAATATTCCTGTTTTTGTCGACTCCCCTCTTGCTATTAAAGTTACTCAAGTATATAAAAAATATAGATATGCGTTCGACGAAGAAACAAAAAGAGATTTTTTTTCACGAGGAGAAGTTCCATTGGAATCAAAATATATTACATATACTCCAGATGTTGAAGATTCTAAAAAAATTAAATTTTTTAAAGGACCATGTATTATTGTTGCCGCCAGTGGAATGTGCGAAGGTGGTCGAATTCGACATCATTTAATGAATGAAATTTCAAAACCAGAAAACACAATTTTATTTGTAGGATACCAAGCGGCATATACACTTGGACGAAGAATTTTAGAAAAACGACCTGCTATTAAAATTTTTAATCAATATTTTCCTGTAAAAGCAAAAATTGAAAAACTAAATGGATACTCTGGGCATGCCGATTATCAAGAAATTTTAGATTTTATTGCACCAATAAAAGGAATTAAACGAATTTTTATTGTTCACGGGGAAACAGAGCAAAGTTATGCATTTGCAGGAAAACTTCGAAAAATTGGACAAGCTGAAAATAAAAACTGGATTGTAGATGTTCCAGAATCAGGTGAAGTTATTACTCCAGAAACATGCATTGGTGGAGTATGTAATTATAAATAACCATATTTTAAATAAAAAAGAAACTCTTAATTGTATTTTTTACAGTCAAGAGTTTTTGTTTATTTAAGATTTATGATATAATTACCTGATATAATATATATATATCAAACAACTATTCACTGATCATGTCATGAATCATGAACATAAAAAAATAATATGAAAAATACACAAAATACACAAATATTTAAAAACCTATCTATAAAAATTAAGATAGGAATTTTTAGTATTTTTTCGATAATAGCTATTGGGTTTAGTTTATTTACAAATTTTGATATACAAAATAATACACAATTTTTAAAAGCAGACAGTACCACAGAGAAAAATATTAATAGTAATTATGCACCTCTATATTGTACAACAAATGAGATAAAAGCAAATATGGAAACAAGAGCAAATGCTGATGATACTATTGATGTTGCAGATATTACAGATGCCGATATTAAATTGATATATGATTGGTATGACGCAAACGATCGTTGTACAGATGGAGGAGGAGCATATCATTGGTTAAAAAAAATAATAGATGGAACAGATGATGATACTGTAAAGGCCGAATTTGACTCTGCACATCAAGCAAGCTGTGAGAATAAATCAAATCAACAATGCTATACAGATATTTTATGTACAAATTCTACAGATTATACATATCAATTAAAGAGTGATTATTGTACTCTTCATTCTAATACTATAACATGTAAAAATCCTACAAGTGCAGATCCTACAAAAAATCGTCTTAATGTTGGACAAACCATAACACTTGCCAATGTTGAAACAGCAGAAAATTGTACCACAGTTAATCACACTAGAACATGTCTTGAAACTGGAATATTAGACGGAAATGTAAATGATAAATATATTTGCGTAAATGAAGCTGATGCACAAACATGTACTCTGGATGGAATTACAGTTGGCATAGGGTTGCCCATTGATGCTTATACTGAGAAAGAAAGTACCAATTGTATAAAAAATATACGAACATGTACAGAAAATGGATTTGATGGAAATCAAAATGCTATATATTCATCATGTAAAAGCCCAGGAGACTGTACAGGACCCGGGAATAGTATTATTAAAAATGGAGAATCTAAAGATTTTTGGAAAAAATCTGATGCAATTAATTGTACAGAAGAAAAAGAATCAAGATTTTGTCTTGACGGGACACTTGGAGGAACAGCAACATTTACAAGCTGTGGAACCCAGATTGATACAGATGGAGACGGTATTCCAAATGATACAGATCCAGATGATGATAACGACGGAGTAAATGATACATCCGATAGGTTTCCACTGGATGCAAGCGAATGGATTGATACCGATAATGATGGAATTGGAAATAATGCAGATACAGATGACGATGGAGATGGATCTTCTGATCAAGCAGAACTGGAAGCAGGAAGTGACCCACTCGATCCATCATCAACACCAGACAGAATATCAAATTATGAATTATGTACTATTAACAGAGACGAAGCGTCAAATACTATTGTTTGGACTGCAGAAGACTATGAATACACAAAAATAACAATAGGAACAGTAGGTGGAAATACAAGCACAACAGAAGAAAATATTGTAGATAAATTAAAAAGTGCAACATATGAATGCACAGGAAGTGAAGAAAATCATGCAGAAGGAACACTTGCAAATTTTCCTGCAACAAAAGAAGGATCATTAAATTTACCAACAGGATTTCCTTTATTGAATGAATATACCTGTACTATTAAAATTAAAACAGAAGACAATGTTTCTTCTAGCTGTACCATTACAGAAAAATTATTAAGCATAAATACGGTTAGTATAAATGGAGAAACAGGAAAAACATGGCATATTCCCCTTTCAATAAAAGGAACAAAAAATATTCCTATTGCATATGGAGGAAGTACGCATGAAATTTATTCAGAAACAGAAGAATCAATGGCAAAAGCACGACAAACAGAAGTTATTTTAATTGCAGATAAAAAAAGCGATGAAGTTTTAAATTGGTCATCTCCAAATAGAGAAACAGGAACATTATACGATTATGACACCAGCACAATTTGTTCAATTACAGCCCCATGTACAGGTGAAAAAGTGATTTTTAAAAATGCTACAAAACTTGGAACATCTTCTATTTTATTCGAAAATAAAAGTACGCATCAAACACAAAGTTTTACAATGCATATTTTACCTTCTGCAATAAAAAATATAAAACTTACAAATAAAGAAGATAAAACATATTATACCAATTCAAAAATTAATTTAGAATCTCAACTTACTTTATTTAACGGAGAACAAAGAACCGCAAGCCAAGAAGAATTATTATGGACATTTACTTCGGATGGAGGAACAACATGGACAACGCAAAATGAATTTGGAACTATTATAGGTGGGAAATTTATTGCTATACAAGAAGGGTTATTTGGATTTCAAGCAAAATTTATAAATAATTTTGCAGGATTAGGCGAAGATAAATTACATTATAAATCTGTAAATATTATTTCAGAAAACTCTATTCAAATTGAAGTAAAAAAAGCCCCTGATAATGCTGTTATCATTAACGGAGAAAAAGATGCTTTTATTTTTCCTGTTTCTCAAAAAG
>Ga0256914_1000533_pt1 | contig 37390 bp, 40 predicted proteins | sample HulkmetaG_FD_191571 | JGI IMG/M metagenome (GOLD analysis project Ga0256914, IMG submission 191571) | Hydrothermal chimney microbial communities from Main Endeavour vent field at the Juan de Fuca Ridge, Pacific Ocean - Hulk | ecosystem: Environmental > Aquatic > Marine > Hydrothermal vents ... | reverse complement strand
CTTTAAGTAAGGTCAAAATTGAAGGACTGGACAAGTACATCTACATCAATCCCGACACGAACTTCTGGGCTTACGCAGATGAGAGCGAGGAGAAAGAAGTAATCAGGAAGTTCGAAGAAGTTAAAGACGAACTAATCGAGGAGACGAGAAGGCACAGATTCGAGGTGAAGGTTAGGACTGCGTACGTAAACGTAACGGACAGGTGTAATGCGGATTGCCCTTACTGCTACATACCGAGAGAGATAAGGAAAGGCGGAAAGTCGATGAGCAGGGACGAGCTCGACACCATCCTCAACTTTCTGCTCGAGTGCGGAGTTGAGTGGATTATATTCCACGGTGCTGAACCACTAATAGAGAAGGAGATGATATTCGACGCAATAGACAGCTATCCTTTCAAATTTGGAATCCAGACGAACGGATTTCTGCTCGAAAAAGAGGATGCAGAGTTTTTGATGAAAAAGGGAGTCAACGTCGGAATTTCCTTCGATTCTCCTGTTGAGGAGGTCGAGGATTACCTCAGGGGAAGGGGGCATTACTCCAAGGTTATGGAAATACTCGGATGGTTCGAGGGTTACGAAAAGTTCAGCGTTATAACCACTGTAACTTCCCGGAACTGCACACACCTTTCCAGAATGATAGATCTGCTTGCAGGAAAAGTCCCGGTAGTTCTGATGAACATCGTTAGAGGAACTTCAGCGGGAGGAAGGGAAATGAGAGTTGACGCTGCCGGGGAGTTTATAAAGGCAGTGGAAAGGGCGATTGAGCATACAAAGAAGGGCAGGAGAATAGTCGTTGGCGATTTCGCAAACATCGTTCTTGGCATAATCGCCCCTTCCGCAAGGGTTCTCCAGTGCGACGTCTCTCCATGTGGGGCTGCGAGGAGGTTTATCGCGGTTGCGACGGACGGTTTTTATCCATGCAGCGAGTTCATAGGGCTGAAGGAGTTCAGATACAAACCCGAAAGCTACACCAGAGCGGGATTCAGAAACATGCTTGAGACTTTCGGAAAGGTGAGGGAAAGGATCGTGGAAAGAATACCCGAATGCATGGACTGCGTTTTTAGGAACATATGCGGAAGTCCCTGTCCCGCAGAGGTTTACTCAGAGTTCGGAACGTTCTTCGCAAAATCACCCTCGTGCGAGTACTACAGGAAAATCATAGAGCACGCGTTTAAAGTGATTATCAGAGGGGATTACAGGTACGTTTTGAGGATGGAAAATTTGAGGAGGGTTTATTAACACACCCTCGGAATCGGATCGGCCATCGGAGGGGGTAAGACCTTCCTCGTTCCTATGCTCGTCTCGACAACGACTTCCTCGAACTTAGAAGTAGCGTACCCTATTATCTCCGCATCCTTCTGTCCTGCCTTGTGCAGAGCCTTCAGAACGTCTTCCGCCATGTCCGACACTACCCCCATCACGACCTTCCCCTCGTTGGCCATGCTGAGAGGATCCAAGCCCAGAAGTTCGCAGAACCCCTTGACCTCCTCCCTGACCGGAACCCTTTCCTCTTCAATTAGAATCCCAACGCCACTCTTTTCGGCCATTTCATTCAGCGCGGATGCGAGTCCGCCCCTCGTGGGATCCTTCATCGCCGTGATACCTCCAACGTCGAGTACATCCTTAAGGAAGAGCCACACGGGATAAACGTCCGACCTAACGTCCAATTCGAACTCGAATCCCCTTTCGAGCATTATCGCAACCCCGTGCTCCGCCACGTTCCCTGAAACGATTATCGCGTCTCCATCTCCAAGTCCACAGTCCCTCACCCACCTGTAGGGATAATCCCTGTACTCCCTGACCACCGTTATGTTTTTGCGAAGGTGCTCGTTGTCTATCCCAACGCCCGAGGAGTTCACTATTATCTCCACGTTGGCCTCCACGACCTTCGTATCTCCCGTTATAAGCTTGGCGTCGAGCTTGGAAAGCCAGAACTTGAAATCGTCGAGTATCCTCTCGAGCTTTTCGACTTCGAAACCCTCCTGAATTATTAGGGAAAGCGTGAAAGCGTACGGTTGCGCTCCCATCACGGCCAAGTCGTTTGATGTTCCGCATACGGCCAAACTACCTATACTCCCTCCCCTGAACACTGGAGGAGAGACGACGTAGGAGTCCGTAGTCAGAACGAAACCGTCGAAGTCCGAGGAGTCGTCCATGTCGGAGAGGGATATTTCACCGAGCCTTGAATCTCCGAACCTCGACACCACGTGCTTCTTGAGGAAATCGAACATGAACTTTCCGCCCGCTCCGTCCTCCCTCCTAACTATCATCCAACAACCTCCCCGCGTAGATTTGCCCCAAGCTTATCCCGTTATCACCGCAGGCTACCTCTTCGTTCAGATGCAACTTACGCCCGATATACCTTTCGACGAGCGGCGTGAAGTAAGAGTTGTAGGTAACGCCTCCGCTCATCACCACCGGCAAGTCGTAGTCCTTCACCACTTCGGCGAAGCTCCTCGCGAGGTAATCTATCAACGCGTACGCTATCTCTCCCCTATCCTTACCTTCGAGATACATCTCCAGAGCCCTGCAGATCGCGGGCGCGACCCTTATCACCCTTACCCTTCCAGCCTTTGCCCTCCAACCCTCGTGGAAGAAGGGTCTCGAATACACCGTCTCCTCCTCGACCGAAACGATTTCGGGACCCCCCAAGCTGAGGTCGGTTTCCTTCACGACGCTCTCCAACTTCATCGCCGGCTCGCCTTCGTACGTCCTTTCGAAGCACACTTCGAGCATGGCCGCGACTGCGTCGAGAACCCTTCCCACCGAGGACGATTCCACACCCGTATCGTATACGGAAGCGAGGAGTTCAAAATCCTCCTCCCCGTAGCGTTTGAGCAGATCGTAATCTCCGAGCTCGCCGTAAACCAATGAGAAAAGAACTCTTAACGGCCTGTACGTGGCCACGTCACCTCCTATGAGCTTGAAGTACTCCAACCTACCGATCCTCCTGAACTCCATCCTCTCGAAGTCGAGCAGGAGCACCTCCCCACCCCACACCCTGCCGTCGAAACCGTATCCAACGCCATCGACCGCGATCGCAACCGCCCTATCCAACCCCCTCTCCGCCATGACCGACATGGCGTGGGCGAAGTGATGCTGAACCCTTAGGAGCTCGCATCCAACCGACTCCGCCAGCTTTTCCGCAAAAAGGGTAGTGTTGAATTGGGGATGAAGGTCGCACGCTATGAATTCCGGCTTTAAGTCTACGAAATTCGTGAAGAACCTAACCGCCCTCTTGAAGAATTCGTCGTAAGTTTTGAAGTTCGATGTGTTGCCTATGTACTGGGACATTATCGCTTTTCCGTCCTTCAGCACGGTTACGGAGTTGTAGAGCTCCGCGCCTACGGCCAACCCGTCTTTCCCGATGTTCAGCCCTATCACCTTCGGAACGAAACCCCTCGACCTACGGATTATCAGCCTCCTCCCCGCAACGAACTTAACGACCGAATCGTCCACCCTGTTTTGAATCCTAAGGTCGTGTCTGAGCACGGCATCGAGCTCCATCTCGAAAACGCTGTCGTCTATGTGCATGGGCTCTCCCGGCCTGTTAGCGGACGTCATGACTACGGTGTCGGCTTCGAGGAACCTGAACAAGATGTAATGAACGGGGGCGTAGGGCAACATTACGCCTACGGTATTCAAGCCCGGAGCGACGGCGGAGAACGAATCGGGATCTCTCTTTCTGAGAATGGTTATAGGTCTAACGTAGCTTTCCATTTCTCTTCTCTCTTCTTCACCGACTACGGCTATCCTTTCCACGACATCCATGTCCCTCGCCATGATTGCGAACGGTTGCTGAGGTCTGCCCAACCTCCTCCTGAGTTCGAGAACGACGTCGTCTTCGGTTATGCAGGCGATGTGGTATCCTCCTATACCCTTTATCGCAACGAACCTTCCGGAATCGATGAGTTCGGCCGTTTTCCTTATAGCTTCGACCCCATCAATCCTCTCCTCCCCTACCACGAGCTCGTAACTCGGCCCGCACTTCGGACACGCTATGGACTGGGCGTAGTATCTCCTGTTCAGCACATCCTCGTATTCCCTCCTACACTCCTCGCAAAGCGGAAAGTCGGCAAACGTAGTGTTTTCTCTGTCGTACGGCAATCTTATCGACACGGAGAACCTCGGGCCGCAATCGGTGCAGGATATGAACGGATACATGTACCTCCTGTCCCTCGGATCGAACAGTTCTTTAAGACACATCCCGCACGTCGCAACGTCGGGAGGTGGTAGAGACAACCCTCCCTTTTTCCCACCGCTCCTCTCTATCGTAAAATCGCTTAGCTCCAATCCTTCGATCTCCTCAACTTCGACATCCGATATCTCGGCGAGGGGAGGCTTCTCGCTCTTGAGCCTTTTCAGAAATTCGTCAACGTTACCGTCGATGACTATCTCGACACAACCCGTCCCGGTGTTCTTCACGTAACCCTTGAGACCCATTGATTTTGCCAGACGATAAACGAAAGGTCTGAATCCAACGCCCTGAACGGTTCCCCTAACGATTATGCGGTACACGGATCATAATAGGCTTGAGAAATAAATAATTGTTCGCTCCACCGTGCAGAGGTCTGTCCCCAGCTTATGCCTGGGGCCGGCTTACCGGCGTCGGGCGTTAGTGACCGCGGGCTGAACGGCTCGCCCTTTCGGGCTCGCCGCTTACACCCCGGTCCTATCAAGCGGGTCTTCTACCCGCGCCCTCAACGGGGGGCTCTTTTCGGGGGCGGCTTCAGGCTTAGATGCTTTCAGCCTTTAGCCGCGTGGCGCGTAGCTGCCCGGCAGTGCCCTGCCGGACAACCGGTCGACCAGTGGCGCCGGAGGCTCGTTCCTCTCGTACTAGAGCCTCCTTCCCCTCAGCCCCCCAGACACCCCCGATAGATAGCAACCGACCTGTCTCACGACGGTCTAAACCCAGCTCACGATCCCCTTTAATAGGCGAACAACCTCACCCTTGGCCGCTGCTGCACGGCCAGGATGGGGAGAGCCGACATCGAGGTAGCAAACCCCCGGGTCGATATGAACTCTCGCCGGGGACAACTCTGTTACCCCTGGGGTAGCTTTTCTGTCGTCACCCGGCCTCACCAAAAGGCCAGGGTGGTTCGCTAGGCCCGCCTTTCGGCTCGTGACCCCTTATTGTGCGGGGTCACGTCAGGCCGGCTTTTGCCCTTGCACTCTACGGCGGAGTTCTGACCCGCCTGAGCCGACCTTTGGGCTCCCCCGATACCTTTTCGGGGGAGTGGCGCCCCACCCAAACTGCCCACCTACCGATGTCCCGCACGAAGCGGTTAGCCGCACGACTGGGAGTGGGCGGTGTCTCATGGACGGCTCCACCCGGCCCGGAGACCGGGCTTCGACGCCTCCCGCCTACGCTGCGCACCCCCAGTCATGCGGCAACGGCAGGCTGCAGTAAAGCTCCACAGGGTCTTCGCTTCCCATCGGGGGTCCCCAGACTCTTCACTGGGATGTCGGGTTCGCCGGCTTCCGGCCGGGGACAGTGGGGGGGTCGTTAATCCGTTCATGCAAGCCGCCAATTAAGCGGCAAGGTATTACGCTACCTTAAGAGGGTCATAGTTACCCCCGCCGTTTACGGGCCCTTCGGCCGGTTGAACCCGGCTTTCAGGTACCCGCACTGGGCAGGACTCAGGGGCTGTACTAACCCTTACGGGGTTGCAGCCCCCTGTGTTTTTAGTAAACAGTCGCCCCCCCCAAGTCACTGCGACCTGCGGTGGCAGCTGCAAACTACCACCGCAGGCACCCCTTCTACCGAAGATACGGGGCCAATTTGCCGATTTCCCTCGGCCGGAATGTTCCGCCACGCCTTAGGCTGCTAACCCAGGGCACCTGTGTCGGTTCTCGGTACGGTCCTCCCGCCCTCCTTTTCACGGGCTCCGGGAGTCGGCCGACTTACGCCATCACGCCTTCACCCCCTTCTCTCCATTACGGAACTCCGGGGGCTTCGGCGCTTGGACACCCTGGCGACGGGTGCTCGGCCTATCCCGAAGCGTCGGACCCGCCTTGCGGCGGGAACTCCTCCTTGCGGAGGAGCCGGGCGGGGGGCGCCGGAATATTAACCGGCTTCCCTTTTCGGCGGCGACGAGTTACGTGCCGCCTTAGGACCGGCTAACCCACGGCTGACGAACATCGCCGTGGAACCCTTGCCCTTCCGGCGGTCGGGATTCTCACCCGACTACGCTGCTACTACCGCCAGGATTCTCGTTACCGACGGCTCCACCCGAGCTTACGCCTCGGGCTTCTACGCCATCGGCACGCCCCCCTACCGGATCCCCTTTCGGGGCCCCGGGGTATCGGCGGCCGGCTTGAGCCCCGTCCATTTTCGGCGCCCCGAGCCTCGGCTGGTGAGCTGTTACGCACTCCTTAGAGGATGGCTGCTTCTAAGCCTACCTCCCAGCTGTCTTCGGCCCGGGACCTCCTTTATCGTTTACACTTAGCCGGCACTTAGGGGCCTTAACCCCGGTCTGGGTTGTCTCCCTCGCGGACTGGGAGCTTACCCCCCAGCCCCGACTCCGCCCATCTACGGCGGCGGTGGATTCGGAGTTTGACAGGGGGGCGAGGGTGTCACCCCCCGGCTCCCCCAATCAGTGCTCTACCCCACCGCCTACCTCCGGGCGGGTCATACTGCGGTATGTTTCGGGGGGAACCAGCTATCCCCGGGCTCGATTGGACTTTCACCCCTAGACGGGGGTCAGGGGAGCGATTTGCACATCAACACCCCTGCGGGCCTCCACGGGTCTTTCGACCCGCTTCACCCTGCCCCCGCCTAGATCGCCCGGCTTCGGGTCGTACGGCAGGGACTATAGGGCGAGCACACCCCGCCCCTCGGCCAAAGGCCTGCGGGCCATTCGGTTTCCCTTCGGCTTCGGGCTTTCAGCCCTTAGCCTCGCCCCTGCCGTACACTCCCTGGCCCGTTTTTCAAAACGTACGCAGTGACCCCGGCATGCCGGCCCTCGTACTCGCGCCTCGCGGCGCTTTCCTTCGGGCCGGTTGCCTTTCGGGCCACTGCTCACTATCCCCGGCCGGTTTCAGGCTCTTTTCACTCCCCTTCTCGGGGTTCTTTTCAGCTTTCGGTCACCCTACTAGTGCGCTATCGGACTCGGGACGTATTTAGCCTTGGGGGTTGATGACCCCCAGCTTCCCGCGAGAATTCCAACCCGCGGTACTCAGGTAACTCCCCACGCCCTCGGGGCTTACGCCTACGGGGCTATCACCCTCTACGGCGCCGCATTCCAGCGGACTTCGGCTTCACCCCTCGGGCGCTAACGGGGAGCACCTGCAACACCACATCCCCTCGACCTTTCGGCCGAGGGTTCGGTTTGGGCTCTGCCGCTTTCGGTCGCCCCTACTCACGGCATCGCGTTTGCTTTCTTTTCCTGCGGGTACTCGGATGTTTCCTTTCCCCGCGTTCCCGCTCCTTACGGAGCGTCCCCGAAGGGACAGGATATCCCATTCGGGGATCCCGGGTTCTACGGCTCCTTGCGCCTCCCCCGGGCTTTTCGCAGCTTGGCACGCCCTTCGTCGGCGCCCGAGCCGAGCCATCCACCGGCCGGGATAACCGCCGGGATAGCCGGCCCCAGTATGCATCTGGGGACAGACCTCTGCACGGTTTCACCTGCCCATAAAGGGCATCAACCCTTCCCCGACGACTTTCGTCGCCGGGTGCACGTAATACAAAGTGGACTCGTCGGGATTTGAACCCGAGGCCTCCGCCTTGCAAAGGCGGCGCTCTACCAGGCTGAGCTACGAGCCCACGGGCTTGCCAGCATATGGGCCCGGTGGGCGAGTATGCTCCGTTAGGAGGTGATCCAGCCGCAGATTCCCCTACGGCTACCTTGTTACGACTTAGCCCCCCTCGCGGACCCTGGGTTCGACCCGCCCCAACGGAGCGGGCCTCACCCATGGCCCACTTGGGTGGCTTGACGGGCGGTGTGTGCAAGGAGCAGGGACGTATTCACCGCGCCATTTTGAGGCGCGATTACTACGGATTCCAGGTTCACGAGGGCGAGTTGCAGCCCTCGATCCCAGGTGGGGCCGGGTTTAGGGGATTACCTACCCCTTTCGGGGTCGGTACCCATTGTCCCGGCCATTGTAGCCCGCGTGTAGCCCGGGGGATTCGGGGCATACGGACCTGCCGTTGCCCGCTCCTTCCTCCGGCTTAGCGCCGGCAGTCCCCCCAGTGTGCCCGGCGTCCCCGAAGGGACCCGCTGGCAACTGGGGGCGCGGGTCTCGCTCGTTGCCTGACTTAACAGGATGCTTCACAGTACGAACTGACGGCGGCCATGCACCACCTCTCAGCTACTCTGGTAGGGTCTTCAGCCCGACCTTCATCGAGCTGTCTCCCCCGGTAAGCTTCCCGGCGTTGAATCCAATTAAACCGCAGGCTCCACCCGTTGTCGTGCTCCCCCGCCAATTCCTTTAAGTTTCAGCCTTGCGGCCGTACTCCCCAGGCGGCGGGCTTAACGGCTTCCCTCCGGCACCACCGGAGCTCGTAGCTCCGGTGACACCTAGCCCGCATCGTTTACAGCCAGGACTACCCGGGTATCTAATCCGGTTCGCTCCCCTGGCCTTCGTCCCTCACCGTCGGACCCGTTCCAGCCGGGCGCCTTCGCCACAGGTGGTCCTCCCGGGATTATAGGATTTCACCCCTACCCCGGGAATTCCCCCGGCCTCTCCCGGTCCCTAGGCTGGCAGTATCCCCCGGAAGTCTGACGGTTAAGCCGCCAGATTTCCCGGGGGACTTACCAGCCCGGCTACGGACGCTTTAGGCCCAATAATAGTGGCCGCCACTCGGGCCGCCGGTATTACCGCGGCGGCTGCCACCGGCCTTGCCCGGCCCTTGCTATGGGGAGCTGTTTAGGCTCCCCGACAGCCCGCGCGATGCGCGGGCACTCCGGCTGACCCCGTCGCGGTTTCCCGCATTGCGGAGGTTTCGCGCCTGCTGCGCCCCGTAGGGCCTGGCCCCTTGTCTCAGGGGCCATCTCCGGGCTCCCACTCTCATGGCCCGTACGGATCTTCGGCTTGGCGGGCCGTTACCCCGCCAACTACCTAATCCGCCGCAGCCCCATCCTCGGGCTGCACGGCGCCTTACGGCAACCGTGCACTTTCGGGGATGGGGGAATTCCACCACCCATCCCCTATGGGGGTTTAGCCCCAGTTTCCCGGGGTTATCCCCCTCCCGAGGGCAGGTTGGCCACGTGTTACTGAGCCGTCCGCCGGTGCGCGAACCCCGAAGGGCCCGCGCCCCAAGACTCGCATGGCTTAGTCCCAGCCGGATAGCAGCGGCCTCTGGCAGGATCAACCAGAATTGGCGGGGGAGGAAAGGGCGGTGAATACGCCCCCTCGCCCACCGGGTTTACCCTGCTGGCAAGCCCATCTCAGACGAGTCCTACTGGACTCGTCTTCACCACTATACCGCGGGTGGGAACTCTACCCCTCATCCCGGGCTTGCGCCCTATCGGGGTCCTTGCCGGACCCGCGGTTACTATCATATGTGAGCGTTTCAGGGTTTATAAGACTTGTGCCTCCCCGTCGGGAGGTGTTTCAACGTTGTGAGGCGTCGATATTTAAGCTTTGCCGTCGCACCCGTTGGAAGGTAATGGATTCAACGTAGGTTAGGGTTTAAAACGGTTGCGGTATCCGAGCCAGCACACGTCTAAGGACTTTAACAAAGTTTTCGACGACTTCTTCAGTAACGTGAGGCATGACGACTATCCTTATAGCCCTCGGATTCCTTATCGTGGATATCACCCAGCCTTCACGTCTCAACTCCTCCTTTATCCTTTCGGCCTTCTCGGTTTTAAAGCAAACGACGTTCATGACCGGGTCTATCACCCTCTCGAATCCCAAGCTCTCCAACTCCTCCAAGAGAATACCGGTAACGCGCATACACTCTTTCACGACCCTCCTCATACCCTCAAAGCCCAAATGCCTCAGAACGGCGTAAGCGGATGCAACTCCGGTTCCCGGTCTCGTACCAGTCAGCGTCCACTGAGTTTTAGACGTCAGGTATGGGGTTTCCACCTCCAAAGCTTTGAGGTAACTCTCGTCTCTGAAGAGAATGCCGCCAGACGGAATCGTAGCCATTCCCATCTTGTGCGGGTCAACGGTTACGGACGAAACTCCTTCGAGCCTGAAGTCGAACTCCAAGTTTTCGTCCAGAAACGGCAACACCAATCCCCCGAAGGCCGCGTCTACGTGGAGGAAGAGGTCGCGTTCGGTTGCCATCTTCGATAGCTCCTCGATAGGATCGACCTGCCCCAATTCGGTAGTGCCGGCGATGGCGACCAAGCCCACCGTGGAATCGTCGATTAACGACTCAACGGAGGAGGGATCGACTCTGTACTCGTCATCTAACTCGGCCTTCCTTATCTCAACCCTCAGGAGGTCACCTATCTTATCGAAGGAAAAATGGGCGGATTCGGGGACTACAAGGTTGGGATCCTTCACGTTCATCAAGTTCCTGAACGCCCTAACGGCCTGTATGTTCGCCTCCGTTCCACCCGAACAAACGTACCCTACGGCGTCGGGATGATGCAGCAGTTCACCCAAAAGCCTTATCAACCTCCTTTCGAGCAGTCTCGTACCCTCGAATATTCCGGGATCTCCCAAGTTCGTTTCCAAGAACATCATGTGCGCCTTAACGGCGATGGGATGGGGAACGGTGCACATAGAACCCAACACCCTGTCGTAGGGTATGTCCATCCTCCTGAACTCCTCGAGCTCCTCGAGAACGTCCACGAGACGAGTTGACGGGACTTTTATTTAACCCTTAGCTCGACGATCGTCGTAATTTAATTTTAAAAGCAACCCCGCCCAACCTGACGCATGGACACCGCGAACGATTTCAGACTTAGGTTGGCTGAAAAGGGGTTACGGGAACTCGAAAGGATAGTTCAGGCGATAAGAGTTCAGGGAAGGAAGGAGATTTTGAAGGAGATAAGGAACATGCAGAGCGAGATGCAGATCGTGAAGTATTGCTACCTAAGCCCCGAAGAGATACTGGAGCTCGACAACTTCAAGGTTCTGATAGAGAAGGCCAGAAAGTTGAGAGAGGTGTTGAAGAAGGCCGAAAAGGATTACAACTACAGGCTCGCGGATTACTGGCTCGAGTACATAGCCCATCTTCCGAAGCTGATGGAGAGGGGGGAGATATCGAAACCTTGGGAGGCGATAAGGTTCTTCAGCGGGGAAATAACGTCGAGAAAGGGTTTCGATTCCCTTTGGCTCTGCACGGTCGATTGCGGTTTCAGGATGGACGTGGTAACGAACAGCGAGGAGTTCAAGCCGAACACCTACGCGGTCGTAGCTTATCTCCCCCCGAGAAGGTTCGGAGATGTCGTGAGCGAGGGGATGTTCGTTAAGGCGAGTTTAGAAAAGAAGGGAGAGCTCGATATAGAGGAGATAAGGTCGATAGCGGACGCTCTCGGCGAAGTGGAGTCGATCCTTATAGAGTTGGTATCATGAAGATAAGAAGAGACGTTCTGAGGTTCGCGCTGGAGGTGGCGAAGGAGTCGTATCCGCACGAGTTCGTAGCCCTTTTAACGGGTAAAAAGGGGATAATAGAGGAGCTCGTCTTTCTTCCATTCCAATCGGGAGAGAGGTCGGCGGTCATAAGGATGGACATGCTTCCTCTCGGATACAGGATATACGGAACGATTCACAGCCATCCAACTCCGAACTGCACGCCGTCCCCGCAAGACGTTGCGATGTTCATGAAGCACGGTTCGGTACACATAATAGTCTGCTATCCCTTCGACGAGGACAGCTGGGTGTGCTACGACAAGGGAGGAAATCCGATCGACATCGAGGTAATCGATTAGTAATCCTTATATCTTCCAGATGAGTCTATCGATTTGAATGCGTAGAACGGTTAAGGATCTCCTCGTAGAGATAAAAGATACGACCGAGCTCGTCGTCGATCTCGCGTATTCCGCTCTGCTATTCGATAACGAAGACATAGCGGAGGAGGTTCTCGAACTCGAAGACAAGATCCTCAGCCTACTCAGGCAGATAAGGATAGTTTCGATACTCGCCGCCAGAAGGGTGGACGAGGCGGAATCCGTTTCCTCCATACTTCAAATAGCCGACGCCGCCCACAGAATAGGAAACGCGGCCGGAGACATAGCCACGCTCGTTTTGAGGGGATTCAAGCTTCCCAAGGAGTTCGTAAACCTCATCCTATACTACTCCGAGGAGACTTCGGTGAAGGCCGTAGTTTCGGAGAACTCCGAGATAGCCAACAGAACCCTCGGGGAGGTAAAGTTGCACACGAGAACGGGTATGAGGGTCATAGCAATAAAGAGGGGATTCGAATGGATATTCAACCCGGACAGGGATACCAAGATCCTCATAGGCGATGTTCTCTTTGCGAGGGGAGACGTAGAGGGAATACCCAAGTTCTTCGAGATCGTAACGGGAAGACCCATAGAGCTGGAGGAGATGAAGGTGGAGATAGAGATAGAGGATCTCGACAACGCCGTTGACACCGTTATAGAGATGAAAAATCTTTCGGAGCTCGCCGTCGATCTTAGCTACTCCTCCGTTCTTTACTACAACGAGGACATAGCTCAAGAGGTTGCGTATCTTGAGGAGAGGATAGACAACATGAAGTACGACCTTCAGCATTGGGTTCTCAAGAGCAGCAGACATTTCGAGAAGATAAAACCCCTCATAACCCTACTCGACCTCGCGAACGCGTCGGAGCAGATTGCCGATTCGGCCAAGGAGATCGCCGAGATAGTTCTGCAGAAGTTGGAGATTCATCCGATATTCAGGGAGGCTATGAGGGAAACCGACGAGATAATAACGCTCGTTGAGGTGGGTAAGAAATCGAAGCTCGATGGAAAGACTTTGGGGGAGGCGAAGGTGGAAACGACGACGGGTATGCACGTCATCGCGGTTAAGAGGGGCAAGAAGTGGATAGTGAACCCGAAGGCGACGACGAAGATACACGCCGGCGATATGCTCATAGCGAAGGGGACGAGGGAGGGAGAAATCCTACTAAAGAAGCTCTGTAGGTCATCTCAGTAGTTCCATGACCTCGTCGACGTTGAGGTTGATCTCCTCCAGCTTCTTCTTAGCCCTGCTGAAGGCGTTGTAATTGTAAGGAACGTTCTTGGCCTTCCTGCTTACAGCCTCCAATTCCGCCGGAGAAAGGAGTTCTCTCAGGAATTCCTCCATGTTCTGTCTGTACACGACCCATACCTCCTTCCTACTAACGAGCTTTTTACCGTTGAAAAAGAGCGCCTCCACCCTCCAACACTTCTCGCACTCCGAAACGAGTATTCTCTCCCCCACCCAACCCTTCTGAACCATTCTACCTCCGCACTTGCAGAATCCGCCAAAAACTTCGTCGTTAACCCTTTCGATCTTGAGGGCGTTTCCGTCTACTAGCAAAACCGAAAACGGTTCTATCAGAACGATCATATCACACCGGCACGACCTTCTTTACCTCGGGAATCCTGCTCCTCAGATGCTCCTCGACGAACATCGTCAGGGTTATCATGGCCATGGGGCATCCCTGACACGCCCCCAGCAGTTGAACCTTAACCACACCCTCCTTTTCGTCCACATCCACGAGGGCTATGTTACCGCCATCCTTCATTAGAGCGGGACGGATTTCCTTCTCTATAACCTCCTCGACCTTCTCCCTGAGCGACATAGGGGATGGTATCGCCGATCACTATTTAACGTTTTGCTTAAAGTATGCTCGCGTCTATCGCCAGAACCTCCTCCCCGTCCTTGTATATCCTTATATCCCCACCGCTCTCCGAAACCACCACCGCTATGGCCTCCGTTTCTCTCGTTATCGCCGCGCACGCCAAATGTCTCCCACCGAAACCCTTCTTTATCTTTAGATCCTTCCCCGACACGTCCAGATACCTTCCGGCGGAAACTATTATCCCCTCCTCATCTATGACAAACACTCCGTCGAGCTGTGCGAACTCCCTCACGCTCTCCCAAGTGGCCGGGTTCGTTATGTCCCTCTCGTGGGGAGGGTGGCATTCGTAGGGGTTCAGTATGAGTTGCCTCGACCTCTTGAGCACCTCCTCCACGTCGCCTATAACGAAGGCCGTTCCTATCTTTCTCCCCTCCCTTCCCTTTTGTGCTATGCTCATCGCAACGCTTAAGACCGCCCTGAGAACCTTAGGATGTACCCTCTCAGCGCACTCGGCCAAAGCTTTTTGGATCTTGCTCTTTTCGAGTTCGACGAGTATTATTCCCCTAAGGGAATCTAAATCGACGACCCCGACCGCCTTCCCCCTGAGCTCGATACCCTTGAAGTAGAGAAAGGTCGATATGTAATCTTTGGTTTGGATAAAAGCGGTTGCTCTCTCTATAAGGCTCTTTCCTATAAAATCCTCACCCATCTCCTCCTCTATCGAGAACAGCAGGCTTTCGAGCATGGTGGCGTAGCTACGCGGGGCGAGGAATATCTTAACGTCATCGTCGCTGATGGAGGGTTCCTTTCGAGAAATGACGACGATTAAGTTCGAATTTATGTTCCGGGCGATGGAGAGAGCGTGCTCGATGAGTTGGTTGAGCATCACAAAAGGTTAATGGCGAAGGGTTTTTAAGTTTACGCAGCTACCTGAATAGATAAACGGCAGGTATCTCGTCGGAAGTAACGTTCAGCGTGGAGTTATCGGGAAAGATCAGCGTCATGTTCAGCCTTTCCTTAAGCTTGACACCGCCGAAGTAAACGTACGATCCGAAGTCCGTGACGTTGAAGACCAACACGGCTTTACTCAAACCGACCCGCTCGATGCTGAACGATCCGTTTACGAGCTTGAGAATCTCGTCCCTTATACTCTCCGCTCCGAACAGGAACACCCCCAGCTTCTGAAGGTCGTTTAGCTGATAACCGAGGGTAACAGTCACGTTGGAGTAACCGTAGTGGACGTTCATGGAGGTTATGGTCAGCAGAGCCATCAGTGCCACGGCCAGCACCATCGCTTTCGGAAGGAGACGATAGAATATAAGCGTTTCCAATTTTTATCGAGCACAAAAAAGAAATTGATAAATTATAAATTACGAAGGTTTTTCCATAAGCTTGGTTTTTGAAAGGATCCTGCCGTCCCTCGCGTGCGGATTTCTGAAAACGGTATCGTTCGACTTCTCGATCTCCCTCGCCTCCTCAGCGAGCTTCGACGCAGTCCTCATCATTTCGTGCGCGGAGCATACGAGCGGAATGTAATTCTGCGGATCCTTCTCAACGAAACATCCCTTAACCGTTATCTCAGCCACCTTTTCCGCTATGAAGTAGGACGCCATCGCTTTGGCCTTTGCGTAGGGGTTCGAGAACCTCCCCGCCTCCACGGCCTTCTTCGCCGTTACTACGATTCTCGGAAGCTCGGGGGTTCTTCCCTCCTTTATCTCACCTATAACCCTATCGATCTCCTCCTGAACGAGTCTCAGAGCTCCCGTGTTGGCGAGAACGTTTATGACGTAGGAGTTGTAGAGAGCCATCTCGGTTGGATCGAGGAATTCCCTCCTCGCCCCTATCATCGAATCGGCGGTTACGAGTATGTATCCGAATCCCTCCCTTTCGAGCTCATCCTTAACCTTCTTGGCGGGAGCGTCGCTTACGACTATGACCGGCTTTCCCTTCAGTATCTCCCTCGCCTCCTTCGGGCCGGGGAGGGAGGCGTTCGGTGAGACTACGAGCACCAAATCCGGATCGAACTCCTTGAGCTTCTCGGCGAGCTTCGCCTCGCTCTCCCTCATCTTCGCTCCGCTCGTCAGCACCACTACCTCCAAATCCTCCCTTTCCGCCCTCTCGTCGAGGAGGTATTCCAGCAGAACGGCGGTTCCTATTGCACCCATCTTGAACACTCCTATCCGAACCATGGCAGAAATACCATTATCAATTATTTAGTTTTTGTCCGTTGTGAAAGGTATTTATCCTTCCCCAACGAACTGGGCTCGATGTTCTGGAAGCTGAGAAAGATGTTCGAGAAGGGCAAGGAGAAGGAGATAGTCGATCTTCTCGAGGATCACATCACGCTCATAAAGAACGCCTGCGAGATATTCTACAATTGTTTGAAGGAGGGAGACAAGGTATCCGTGGCAGAAGTTTGCGAGATGGAGAAGATAGGGGATTCTATAAGGAGGGACATCGCCCTCAAGTTGTACGAGGGGGCGTTTTTGCCCGGAATAAGGGGGAGCCTATACAGACTTGCCGAGACGCTGGATGAGGTTCTCGACACGATAGAGGACGCCACGATAATGTTCATGATGCTGCCCGAAATCGAGGAGGGAGTTATGGAGAGGTGCGTGAGGATATCCGAGATAAACATGAAGATGGCCGAGGAGTTGCTGAAAACTTTCGAAGCTCTTAGGACGGAGAGCGATTTGAAGGACAGGACGATAAAGATCAGGATAATGGAGGAGGAGGTGGATACGATAAAGAGGGACGTTTTCAGGAGGTTGCTAAAGACGGACGTGGGTAACTTCTGGGAAGGGATGGCGATATACAACTTCATAAAACACCTGACGGACGTCAGCGATCTTATAGAGGATTCCGCGGACATAATTCAAATACTGAACGTCAGTTTGAGGTGATGGCCATGCAGGTGGGGGTGATAGGTGCTTCGAGGTGCGACGAGAGGATTTACGAGATCGCCATGAGGGTCGGGGAACTGTTGGCCGAGAGGGGGTGCGTTGTCGTAAACGGAGGGCTTGGAGGGGTAATGGAGGCGTCGGCCAAGGGTGCAAAGCTAAAGGGGGGTCTAACAGTCGGAATAATCCCGAGCGGATCGAAGGAGGACGCAAATCCCTACATAGACGTGGTCGTAGCGACGAACATGGGGCACGCGAGGAACGTAATAATAGCCCATTCCTGCGACGCTCTGATAGCGATAGGAGGGGAGTACGGAACGATTTCCGAGATGGCCATAGCTCTAAAGTTGGGAAAGAAGGTCGTCGCGATAGAGCCCTTGGTCGTTTTACCCGGAGTTAAGGTCGTCGAAACTCCCGAGGAGGCCGTCGAGGAGGTTTTGAGGTAAAACTTAAATAATAAATCGAGGCAAACTCGGGGCATGGGTAAGACGTTGGCGGAGAAGATATTCTCGAGGGCGTGCGGAAAGGACGTTAAGGCTGGAGATTTCGTCTTCGCGCCCGTGGATCTGGCGATGGCAAACGACATAACAGCACCGCTCGCGATAAAGGCCTTCAACGAGATAACTAACGGCGGAAGGGTCTTCGATCCGGGCAAGATCGCCATAGTTCTTGATCATCAATCACCTGCAGACAGCGTTCAGGCCGCGGAGAACCACAAGATGCTCAGGAAGTTCGCTGAGGAACAGGGGATAATATTCTACGATGTTGGCGAGGGTATAGCGCACCAGCTGATGGTGGAGAGACACGTCAAGCCGGGAATGCTCGTTGTAGGGGCGGACTCCCACACATGCATGTACGGAGCTTTAGGTTGTTTCGCGACGGGAATAGGATCGACTGACATGGGTTGCGTGTTCGCGTTGGGCAGGCTCTGGTTCAAGGTTCCGGAGACGATAAGGTTTGAGGTGAGAGGTAAGTTGGGGAAGCACGTTTACGGTAAGGACGTTATCCTCAAGCTGATAGGCATGGTCGGAGCGGACGGAGCCAATTACAAAGCCTGCGAGTTCGCGGGAGAGGTCGTCGAAGGGATGAGCATGAGCCAGCGTTTCACGATGTGCAACATGGCTATAGAGATGGGTGGAAAGGCGGGCATAGTGGAGCCAGACGACGTAACCCTGAAGTACCTCAAGAGCGTTGGAGTTGAGTTCGACGGGGAGGTGGTGAAGAGCGACGAGGACGCCGAATATAGCAGGGTGGTTGAGTTGGACGTAACCGGAATGCCTCCTCAGGTGGCGAAGCCCCACAGGGTGGACAACGTCGTCAGCGTGGAGAAGGTGGAGGGAACGAAGGTGGATCAGGTATTCATAGGATCGTGCACGAACGGAAGGTACGAGGACATAAAGGTTGCGGCGGAAATCCTGAAGGGGGAGAAGGTTGCAAAGGGAGTTAGGCTCATAGTAATTCCCGCCTCCCGCGCCGAATACCTCAAAGCCCTTAAGGACGGGCTAATAGAGGTGCTCGTTGAAGCCGGAGCGATAGTGGAACATCCCTGCTGCGGGCCGTGCATGGGAGGGAGCTTCGGGCTGATAGCGAGCGGGGAGGTCAGTCTGTCCACGTCGAACAGGAACTTCATAGGCAGGCAGGGAAGCCCGAAGGGCGAGATCTATCTCTGTTCTCCAGCAACGGCGGCGATATCAGCGATATACGGGGAGATTACCGATCCGAGAAGGGCATAAGAACGCCCTTGGCCACGCAAACGGCCTTTCCACCCACCCAAACCCCGTCGTCCAACCTCACGTGAACTATCCCCTCCCTACCCAACGCGTGACCTTGCTCGAAAACGTAAAAATCCTTTACGAGCTTCCCCGACTTCCTCAAGTAGAACCCCAGAGCCGAGTTCGCGGTTCCCGTCACCGGATCCTCGGGTATGCCCACGGCCGGTGCGAAGAATCTCGTGCACGCGTCGTAATTAGAATCCAGAGTATAGAAGAGAACGCCCACGACGTTTCTCCATTTTTCGGCGTCCGAAGGTTTTAGGGACATTAAGGTTTCGAAGTCCTCGACCTCCTTCAACCCTATCCTTATACCGACATCCACGATCGTCCGATCGTTTTCCTTAAGGAGCTTGGGAGTGGCGACTCTAAGCCAAAGAATATCTCCCACTTCTACCTCCACGTTTCCGGCATTGGTCACGGCCGTGTACCTGCCGTCCTTCAGACCCTTCATTCTAAGAACGTGAAACGCTCCAAGCGTGGCATGTCCGCAGAGATCAACCTCCGTCGAGGGGGTGAAAAACCTCAGCCTGAATCCGTCCACGAATACCGTTTCGGAAACGTTGAGTTCGAACGCCAAGGCCTGCATGATGCTTCGGTCGAACGTCCCCAGAACTACCGCGGCGGGATTTCCCTTCAAAGGAACGTCCGTGAAAACGTCAACCTTGTAGAACTCGATCATTCGGGAACCCTTCCCGATATTATAACCACGAGCTTGCTCCAGAAGAAGTAGGGGCCGGTTTCGACGTACCTTATATCCTCGAGCCCCGCCTTCAAAAACCAAGCGACGCACTGCTGGGTGGAGGGGAACAGCATTATAGATTCGGCGAACTTCCTGACGAGAGGGTTGTCGGGCTTTCTCGGGGCGAGGATGACAACTCTTCCTCCCGGTTTGGTAACCCTCGCCATCTCCTGAATTCCCAAAGCCGGATGAGGCCAATACTCTATGCTTCCGGCGGAGATCGACGCGTCGAACGTGTTGTCCTTAAAGGGCAGACTTTCCGCATCTCCCCTGACGAAGTAGGCCTTAGGAAACCTCTCGATGGCTTTCACCATCTGCTCCGGTGTTAAGTCCACCGCCACTACGTTCTCTTCCCCCACCCTCCTCACGATCTCGCTCGTAGTGAAACCCGTTCCGCAACCGACCTCGAGCACGAAATCTCCTTGCCCGACTTCCGCCATATCGACTACGATCCTACGCATCTCGTCGGAGTAGAAGAAGGGGTTGACGAAGTCGTATATCTTGGAAAAATACTTGTAAAATATCCTCGCTCTCCTCTTATTATCTAAGAGCCCCATACTATTCTTCCGATTCCTCTTCCTCCTCCTTCTGCTTGAAGAACTCCTCGAGAGGTATCTTTCCGTGTTTCACGACTTTAACGTTTATCTGCACTATGTCCTTCGATATCACCCTTCCTCTAACCGTCTTCTTCTTCCTAACGCCCTTTTCCTTCGGTCTGTACCCCACACCGCCGGAGAGAAGGATTCTCTTTCTCCCGGTTCCCGGAAGGTCGGGTCTCATCGGAAATCCGTCCTTGTCGCTGCCCCCGGTTATCTTCAGTTCGTAGTCCGGTGGAAGATCGACGAGCGTTCCGTTTATCACGTCGCCTATCTGCTTCCCTATGAGCTTGTTCGCGTTGGCTCCGCTCACGACCTTCTGATAAGCCTTACCCGTCGCCGGATCCGAGATAACGACCTTGAACTCCATACATCTTGGGCGTCGGAGTCTACTTATAAGGATATCGATGAGCGAGATTTGAAAAATATAATTTTTATTATAAAGTCAGTCGATCGAAAGGTTAATATCCACGTAAGCACATACATAAATTGGTGGTGATTATCATTATGATCAGCAGTAGGTCGAAGGGTAAGCGTTGCGAGTGCACGAGGCTCATAAGGACGGGCATAGACGTCATAGACGAGAAGCTTCACGGCGGCTTGCCTGAGGGGAGTTTGGTTTGCATATACGCCAATCCTATGAGCATGCCCGAGGTCTTCCTTTATCAGATCGCGAGCACCCGTAAGACGTTCTACTTTAACACCTCTCGTCCCTCCCAGTTCATAAGGCAGAACATGGAGTGTATGGGTCTCGACACGGAAAACGTCGAGTTCATAGACGTTTTCTCCCAATACTATTTAAACGAGTTCGGGCAGTTCGTAATAGAGGACAACTTCAGGGACAAGGACATATACGACTTCGTTGACTACAACCTATCCAAGATCGTGCAGTCGGGCGGGGAATACAACGTGATTTTCGACACCATCTCCTTCTTCTTCAAGCTCAACGTCGGTGTAGGTCTCAAGGAGTGGCTGATAAACAAGCTCTACGTGGCTTCGAAACACACGAAGAACCTTTTCTTCATATACCTGATGAAGAACGTTCATCCCTCCTCGCTCGTCAGCACCGTTCTCGACATATGCGACGTAATCCTCGACATAGACTGCGAAAAGGTCAACGACAAGATGGTCAGCAGGCTATACATACCCAAGATAAGGAACATGCCGTCGTCGATATTCATGAGATACACCCTCCTGACCAAATCCCTAAGACCTCAGAGCTGACAACGCCGCCTCCCTCATCACCTCCACGGGAGGGTCGATTCCAAGCCAAATTTTGAACGCCTCCGCTCCCTGATAAACGAGCATGTCTATTCCGTATACGACCTTGCACCCCCTCTCCTTCGCGAGCTTTATCAAAGGAGTTTCGAGCGGGTTGTAGACCGTGTCGAAAACGACGCACCCCCTCTCGATCAAGACCTCGGGAACGGGAAGCTTGCTCTCGAAACCCTTCATTCCCAGCGGGGTCGCGTTCACTATTATGTCCAGATTTCCCCTAAGTTCTTCGAGCCTGTCGTAGGGATGGAACACGCACTTCCCAACCTTCCTCACATCCTCCGCCAGCTTCAACCCCCTCGACTCCGTTCTGTTAGTCACTATCACGTAAGCACCCTTCTCAGCCAAAGCGAAGGCTATCGCCCTTCCGGCACCTCCCGCACCAACTACGAGAGCCCTCTTGCCTTCAACGTCCACTCCAGCCCTCCTCAAAGCCTCCATGGCTCCGTAGGCGTCGGTGTTGTATCCCTTAAGTTCGGGGAGGAGCAGGGTGTTCACCGCGCCGATCATCTTTGCTATTCCAACGGGTTCGACGTACTTCAGTACCGCCTCCTTGTGGGGGATTGTGACGTTGAAGCCCCTGAAACCCAAAGCCCTCGCCCCTAAAATAGCGTCCCTCAGATCCTCGGGTTTAACTTCGAACTTGAGGTATATCGCGTCTATTCCCAAATGCTCGAACGCCGAGTTGTGCATCGCGGGGGAAACCGAGTGGCCGATGGGATATCCTATAATGCCGAAGTACAGCATAATCGTGGGTGGGGTTAGGGGTATAAATCTTTACTTCAGACCTACGAGCCTCTCCAACTCCTCGAGATCCTTCTCTATCTTCTTTATTTCCTCCCTCTTCTTCTCTATGAGCTCTTTCGCTATCTCCTTTAGATCCATCGTGAGCTTGTAGCTCTTGAGGGGCCTTCCCTTCCCCTTCTTCTTGAGCTCCCTCTCCTTAACCCATCCCCACTCCTTCAGCTCCTTCATGGCCAAGCTGACCTCCGGCTGTCTGAGGTTCGCAGCCCTCTCGATGTCCCTCGATATTGCCTCGCCCACCTTGGACAGAAACACGATTACCTTGGCTATGTTCTTGTTCAAACCCGTCTCCGCGAGCAGTTGGACTATCCTCTCGTCCTTCTCAGTCAGCTCTTCGACCATGTATTATCACCTCCTATAGCTATTTAGTTATACTAAGCACTATATATATTTTTTTCCATTCAGACATTTATCTAATTCCTCAAGATTGAAGAGCGTCCAAACTATGCATTGCGAGATATATTATTCGCGTTCATGAGCAAAAAACTAAAAAAGTGCAACGACGGAACCGTTCGGGGATGAAGGCGGCGTTGGTTTTAGAAGACGGGACTTACGTCGAAGGTCAGGCTTTCGGTGCCGAAAAGACAATAGAAGGTGAGCTCGTTTTCAACACGTCCATGACCGGTTACGTTGAGGCGTTGACCGATCCGAGCTACGCGGGTCAGATACTCATGATGACCTATCCCCTCATAGGGAATTACGGGGTGTGCAGGGAGGATTTCGAAAGCGACGGGGTTAAGGTGGAGGGATTCGTAGTTAGGGAGCTATGCAAGGAGCCCAGCAACTGGAGGAGCGAGATGACGGTGGACGAGCTTCTCAAGGAGTACGGGGTTCCCGGAATAGAGGGTGTGGATACGAGAATGTTGACGAAGAAGATAAGGATATACGGAGCTATGAACGCCGTCCTCGCAGTGGGAGACGATTTGGATAAAGAGAAGCTTATAGAGAGGGCGAAGAAAGTTACCCCGATAACCGAGAAGGATCTCGTCGACAGGGTTTGCGTCAAGGAGCCCAAGAGGTTCGAAGCTGAGAAGGGGAGGTACGAGGTCGTTCTGATAGACTGCGGGGTTAAGATGAGCATAGTCAGGCATCTGCTGAAGAGGGGGGTCAACGTCACCCTCGTCCCCTACGACTACCCGGCGAAGAAGATAATGGAGATCGACCCCGACGGAGTGTTCGTCTCCAACGGCCCCGGAGATCCGGCGAGGGTTAAGCCGACGATAGAGAGCGTGCGGGCTCTGGCGGGGAGGGTTCCCTTGGCCGGTATATGCTTGGGGCACCAGCTGACCGCGTTGGCTTTGGGGGCGAAGACATTCAAGCTGAAGTTCGGGCACAGGGGCGCGAATCAGCCCGTTAAGGACTTCGAAACCGGAAGGGTGTTCATATCGAGCCAGAACCACAGCTTTGCAGTCGACGAAAAGTCGCTCGACGGAACGGGGCTGGAGGTCACCCAGATCAACCTGAACGATCACACCGTCGAGGGCTTAAGGCACAGAGACTACCCGCTCATGACCGTTCAGTACCATCCCGAAGCATCTCCCGGCCCCCACGACACGTACTTCTTCTTCGACAGATACGTGGACATGCTCAGGGAATATTAGAGGAGCTTGTATCTGACCTTGAAGTTGTCGAGGGTCTTCCTTATCATCTCGACGTGTCTCTTTTCCCAATCAACGAGGGTCTTCAGTATTTTCGATATCTCCTCCCCCTCAGGAATCTTCTCGAAGTTCGTGTTTTCGAGTAGGTATCTGTAGTAGTTGTAGGCCGTAACCTCGAACTTCGCGACGTATTCGAGTATCTTGTTTCTATCGCTCACCTTGGGAATCTCGATCGGCCTCAGTTCCGGTGGTTCGAGGCCGAGCAGATCGAGCGCGCGTTCGAGCATCTCCATGTGGATCACGTTGTCCTTGAACATGGTCATCAGGGTGTTCCAATCGTCCTCGTTTGGTATTTCCGGCAACAGACCGAATATAACTTCACCCTCGTCGAATTCGGCTCTGTACGCGTAAACGAGGAGCTTTCCCAAGACGCCGACGCTAAGCATAGATCTAAGAAAACGACAAAATATAAAAATGTTGGCCGTGAAAAACCTTAAATAGCGGTCGATAGTTTCACGGTTGAGGGCTCGTAGCTCAGCCTGGTAGAGCGCCGCCTTCGCAAGGCGGAGGCCCCGGGTTCAAATCCCGGCGAGTCCACCTCTATTCTCAAATTTATACAAAATCGAAAAGCTTATTTAAGGTATATCTCTGCACGTTTCAGATCGGGAGGAGGTAAAGAAACCTCATGATTGTTATTATAATGAGTAAAATTTAAATACTTTCGCGAGCCAACTTCTATTGGGTGATTAGGCATGACTAAAATAGTCCATGCGCAAACCGTGCTGCCTGAGGACGTATTAAAGGAATTGAAGAGAAAGACGGGAGAAAGCGCTACCAAGGACGCTCTCGCGAGGGCTGTCGAGCATTACCTGAAGTGCCCCTACACGCACGAGGAACCGCTGGAGAAGAAGCTTGAAGAAGTTCTGAAGAAAAAGAAGAAGGCCTAACGTTTATTTTTTTGACCACATCTCCCATTTTTCTCGTTATTCCTATCAGTAATTTTGGCTCGATCCAAAAATTAGCAATTCTTATATCGTGGACGGTCGTGGAGGGGGTTATGAAAAAATCGATAGAGGAGATCAATCGCAGGATAAAGGAGGGATCGGTTTGTGTGGTCACGGCCGAGGAGATGAAGGAGATCGTTGAAGAGTTGGGAGTCGAGGAGGCGGCGAAGGAGGTGGATGTGGTAACCACTGGCACCTTCGGGGCCATGTGTTCTTCGGGGGTGTTCATGAACTTCGGGCATTCCGACCCTCCCATAAAGATGAGCAGGGTTTGGTTGAACGACGTTGAGGCTTACACCGGTATCGCAGCTGTGGACGCTTATCTCGGCGTAACCCAGCTTTCCGAAAGCAGGGGTATGGAATACGGTGGAGCCCACGTCGTTGAGGATCTCGTTAGGGGAAAGGAGGTGGAGTTGAGAGCGGAAGGTTTCGTCACGGATTGCTATCCGAGAAAGGAGATAGTTACGGAGATATCGCTCGAAGACCTAAATCAGGCGGTCATGGTCAATCCGAGGAACTCCTATCAACGTTACAAAGCTGCTACGAACTCATCCGATAGGATTCTAAGAACTTACATGGGAACCCTGCTTCCCAACTTCGGAAACGTCACGTTCGCGGGTTGCGGGGAGATATCCCCACTCAACAACGATCCCAACTTCAGAACGATAGGAGTCGGGACGAGGATATTCTTGTGCGGGGCGAAGGGTTACGTAATCGGGGAGGGAACCCAACACAGCCCTCCTTTCGGCACCCTTATGGTTAAGGGGAATCTGAAGGAGATGAAACCGGAGTTCATGAGGGCTATAGTTATGCCGGGTTACGGGGTCACGATGATGCTCGGCATCGGAGTTCCCATCCCCATACTCGACGAGGAGATGGCCAAGGCCACCGCGGTGAGGGACGAGGAGATACAGACGGAGATAATAGACTTTGGAGTTCCGAGGAGGGACAGACCGGTGGTAAGGAGGGTGAGCTACGCGGAGTTGAAGAGCGGGAGGGTGGAGATCAACGGTGAAGAGGTGAGGGTATCTCCGCTTTCGAGCCACTACATGGCCAGAAAGGTCATGGAGGAGTTGAAGAGGATGATAGAGAGAGGAGAGTTCTTCCTAACCCTGCCCGTGGAGAGGTTGGCTTCGAGGGGAGAACTGAAGCCGATGAAGCAGAGGGAGGTGAAGGTGGTGAGGAGCGTCATGACCAAGGCTATAACCATACCGCCCACGACATCGATAGAGGAGGCTTCGAGGATAATGATAGAGAAGGGTGTGAACCACCTGCCGGTCGTCGATGACAGGGGCGTGCTAATCGGGATAGTCACCTCGTGGGACGTTGCAAAGGCCGTTGCGATGGGAAAGATGGGAAGGGTGGAGGACGTTATGACGAGAAGGGTCATAACCACCACTCCCGACGAACCGGTGGAGATCGCCGCGAGGAAGATGGAGAGGTTCAACATCTCCGCCCTACCCGTCGTGGACTCCAAGAGGAGGGTCTTGGGGATGGTGACGAGCGAGGACTTGAGCAAGCTGCTCGTGAGGTGATGCGATGCTTCTCCTTTTAAAGTTCGATTCGAGGACGATAAAGAAGCCGATAATATCGTCCGCAACTCTCGAAACCAAGGCTCTGATTAACATACTCAGGGCGAACGTGGGGGCGAGAAGGGGGGAGATGGTGGTCGAAGTTGAGGACTCCAAGGCCAAGGAGGTCGAGGAGGTTTTCAAGCGTTTCGGTGTGGAGGTCGTGGAGCTAACGGAGGCCGTCGTTAAGGACGAAGAGAGGTGCGTTCACTGCGGGCTCTGCGTAAGCATATGTCCCGTCGAGGCGTTCAGGTTCGACGACGATTGGAGGGTTGTGGTCGAGGAGGAGAGGTGCATCCATTGCGGGGTTTGTACGAGGGTCTGTCCCTGCAAGGCCCTCAGCCTTCACTCCACCTGAGACACCGCCACCCCCGACATTATCAGGATGGCTCCGAGAACCTGCACGGGTCTCAGCGTTTCCCCGAAGAAGGCGTATCCGAAAAAAGAAGCTGAAACCGGTTCCAAGAGCGATAGGATGGGTGCTATTTCGGTTTTGCAGAACTTAATCCCGTAGCTGAACACCGTGAACGCGAGAGCGGTTGGAAATAGCCCGAGCCCGACGACCCACGGAAGTTCGTTGGGAGTCGGGAGGGAGCGAACGAAGGGGAGGAGGACGAGGGATCCGATGAGGAGGCTCGTGAAGGTTAAGGGGATGGACGGGACACTCTCCCTCGCCCTCTTCATTACTACGAACAGGGCTGCGTAGAACAGACCCGAAAGAATCCCGTAAACCTCTCCCAAATCGATTTTCGATGGAGATAACATAAGGTAAAGACCCAGCAGGGATGCGGGTATCGCTACCACCGCTCCCTTGGCGACGGATCCTTCTGTAATCAGAACGTAGATCGTTACGTAAACCGGAGCCATGTACAGGAGCAAGGCGGCAACCGCCACCTTGGAGTATTCTATGGCGGATATGTAGCACACTATCGTCAGGAGGTTAAGGATACCGACTCCCACTGTGAGAGGAGAGATAACGGGTTTTCTTGAGAGGGGTAGGAGGAACAGGGCGCCCAAGCTCAACCTGAGGAAGGTTACCGTTACCGGATCGGAATGAACGTTTCTGACGAATATGGCGAGCGAACCCATCATCACCCCCGCCAACGCCACCGCGTAACACCGCATGGGTTGGAGTCGTAGTGGGGTTTTATCAATTTTAAGATCGATTGAGATCGGTGGATAAAGAGAGATAATGCGTTGTGAAGCTTCGTAAAGTCTCGTAAAGTTTTACGAAAATTTTAAAGCGGTTTAATTAAAAGAATCGTTATATAATTGCGAGTTCAACGTTGGAGTGAGGTGAGCGGGATGAGAAGGTGGTTGGCGTTGGTGTTGGCGTTGGTGATTGGAACGGGTGTCGTGCTGGCGGCACCCATGAAGGCACCCATGAATAAAGTAATGAAAGAAAATAGACCCATAGCGCAAAAGAACGTCTGCACGAACACGACGATGGAGAAGAGTATGGAAAATAAGACTGTGAGGAGAATGGAGAGAGCAGTGAAGAGGGAAATCGAGAAGAGGATCATAGAGCACAGAATCAGGGAGGTAAAGATGAGGCACAGGATGACCGAGATGAGAATTAAGATAGAGAGGGCCAGAGCGATGGTTGAAGAGGCGAGGATGAAGTATCTGGAGGCCAAGAAGAGGTACATGGAGCTCAGGAGGAGGGGTCTCAGTGATCCGGAAACGTTCAGGTGGGCTAAGAGATACCTCTGCAACGGGGTAAGTTACGTCGAAGCTTGGTTGGAGAGGCTGATGGTTCAGGTAGAGAACTCGAACATGGGTGCGGCTCAGAAGCAGATGCTCATGGAAAGAATAAGGAACTGCCTCATGGCTCTCAACAAGAGCGAGATCGCCGTCAACTCGAGCACTACTCCCGACGAGTTGAGACAGGCGGTCACGGAACTTAGGAAGACTTGGAACGACGTCAGGATAGAGATAAAGTCCGTGGTGGGGCAGATAATAGTTACCAAGCTCACCGCGGTGGTGGACAAGGCCGAAGACGTTGCTATGAAGCTCGAGGCCATCAACGAAACCAACGCCACCCTAATCGAAGATTGCCTAAAGAAGCTCGACGAGGCCAAGCAGAAGCTGAACGAAGCAAACGAGTTGTTCGAGGAGATGCCAAACGCCACTGATCCAAACAAGTTATACTTGGAGGGGAGAAAGCTACTGTTTGAGGCAAGGGAGCTCATAAGACAGGCGTTCATGGACATAAAAGAGGTTTACTTCGAGCTAAGGCATATCAGGGTCGGGCACGTGTTCTTCGGTAACGAAACCGGAGAGCTGTTCGTCGTAGGCAACGGAACGGCGAGCGTAAGCATGAGCGGTGTGGCGGTCGTAGCTGTCAACGGGAGCGTGACCGTAACTCCTGCGGAGGCCGTAACCTCCGTGGTGGGAATGAACGCTACGAGAAACGACGGAACCCTCGTAGCGAGCGGGCACGGGAGGATCATAGTGAGGGGAAGCAACGTGACCATCGACGTCAGCGGTAGCTTCATGAGGATCTTCGTCAAGGGAGAGGGAACGGCGAGGCTGAGCGGTACCGGAGCCTACAGGATGAAGCCGAGCCCGAACGCCACGATTGAGGAGGGAACGTTCGGAAACGTAACTTTGGAGTTCGGGGTGGTAAGATGAGGAGGTTGGCGATATTGATCGTGCTGGGCGTTCTCCTGCTCGGCTGTGCGCACCCCACCAGCCCCAAGGTGCATCCGCAACCCCAACACACCCAACCGCACAACCCCCCGCCACAGCCCCAACCGACGCAGATCCCGATTAACGTGAACGATACCCTCACTGAAGTAAACGAACTGCTCAACGAACTGCAGAGCGTAGACAACGTGAGCTTCAACCTCTGATCAACTTACCGTATCTGTCTATTTCCCCTTTTTTTATCCTCGTAGAAGATATCGGTTTTCCGTCCTCCGCAAGAACGAAGTCCACGACAACTATCCTTATCGGTTTCTTTCCCATTTCCCTCCTCTTTTCGTTTATCAGCCTCGCCGTCCTATACGTTTCCGGGGAAACGACGATGTAATCGAAGTCAATCTCGAGGGTCTTACCGTAAGGATCGCATATCTTCACGATCTCCGGTTCGAATCCGTATTTCCTTTTAACGTAACTCTTCACGTTTTCGACCCTTATTTTGAACGGAAGAACGGATCTCAACCTCCTACGCGCCATCTCGTCGCACGTTACCCCTATCATTATGTTCCTTCCCCCGAGCTTCACGGCGACGTCTATCAGCCTCTTGTGTCCTTCGTGCAACGGCTCGAACGTTCCTCCCAACGCCACCTTCATCCTTTCACGACTCTACCGACCTAAAATAAGGTTATCTGAAGTGGGGTATTATCTTCCTTCCTATCGTCCTTATGGCCTTGGCCTTGTCCTTTCCTATCGGACTCCCCACCACGATCTGAGTTACGCCCAAGCGTTCAAGGCTCCTAATCCTTTCGATCACGTCGTCGGGCGTTCCCGCGATCGAGAAGGCTTCGATCATTTCGTCCGTTACGGCGTCCGAAACCGCCTTCCAGTTCCCCTTTGAAAACGCCTCCTTCAAAGCCCTCCTCACCCTCTCAACTCCCTCTTCATCTATCCCGTGCCTCTCCAAAACGTCCTTCGGAGCACCGGAAACTATGAACGCCACGACGGGTTTCACCGTACCTACGGCCACGTTCGGATCGTCGTCAACGCTAAATGCGGAACAAACTGCTACATCGAATCCCTCCCTCGGATTGAGGCAACTTATTGCGAACTCAACGTCCTTGGGGTGGGACGCATTTATTATAACTCCATCTCCGATCTCAGAGGCGAGCTTGAGCATCTTCGGCCCCTGAGCACCGACGTATATTGGGAAGGGCTTCACCTTGAAGTTCATCCTCGCGCCCTCGAACCTGAACGCCTTCCCCTCGTAGCTCACGACCTCCCCGCCCATCAGCCTCCTCACGATCTCAACGGCCTCCCTCACCCTCGTCAACGGTTTGCTCTGCTCGATCCCTATCTGCCTCAAAGTGAACTTATCTCCAGCCCCTATGCCCAAAATCGCTCTACCGTCGCTTATTTCGTTCAACGTCGCTACCGCCGAGGCGACGACCGCGGGATTTATGTGGTAGGGGTTCGTGACCCCCGTCCCTATTTTAACCCTCCCCGTCGCCCTCGCTATCCCGCTCAAAACCACGAGAGCGTTTCTGTTGTTGTAGTGGTCGGTTATCCAAACGTAACCGAACCCGCATTCCTCCGCCAGCTTGGAGTAGTATTCGAGCTCGTAGCACGGAACGTTCGGAAGCAACTCCACTCCGAACTCCATGTCGTGTATTATCCATCACTATTTTTAAAGATAGTTGTTTGGGGCAACGTTTTTGAGGTGCTGGATGGAGGAGGGAACATGAGGTACAGGTTCGTAGACCACACCGCCGATGTCGCCTTTGAGGTTTACGGTTCGAACCTTAAGGAGCTCATAGAGAACGCCACTCTCGCGTTTTACGATGCTTTCGTTTTCCTCGATAGGCTTGAGGTTACTGAAAGCAGGAACGTCGGCGTCGAGGCCGATTCTCCGGATTACCTGCTCTTCAACTGGTTGAACGAGCTCCTCTTCCTTTTCGAAACCGACCTGTTCGCGGGGAAGGAGGTAAGCGTCGACGTGAGCGAGAACGGTGGATTGAGAGCGGAGGGGACTTTGAGGGGTGGGAAGCTCAAACCCGAGCTCGTCAAAACCGAACCCAAGGCGATAACCTTCCACAAGTTCAGAGTGGAGAGAAGGGATGGGGAATGGTACGCTTTCGTAATAATAGATATTTAGTAAAGCTCATAAGTTAACCCATCCAAATCGATTTTGCGGTGGTGTTCATCATGAACATATTCGAAGACATACTCACTTCTCCGAAGATCTTCAAAAACAGGGACGTGCTTCGTCACACCTACACCCCCGACGATCTTCCGCACAGGGACGAGCAGATAAGGGCACTCGCATCCATCTTAGCCCCCGCCCTGAGGGGAGAGACTCCATCGAACGTTCTCATCTACGGAAAAACGGGAACGGGAAAAACGGCTACGGTGAAGTTCGTTGGAAGACAGCTTGAGGAGATGAGCAGGAAGCTTAACGTTCGGTGCATGGTTCACTACATAAACTGCGAGCTCATAGACACCCAGTACAGGGTTCTCGCATCCCTCGCGAACGCTTTGGGGAGAACCGTCCCCATGACGGGATGGCCAACCGATCAGGTTTACGAGGAGGTGAAGAAGGCCATAGACGTGAAGGAGCAGACGGTGATAATAGTCCTCGACGAGATAGACAAGCTCGTGAAGAAGGGTGACGAGGCTCTCTACAACCTTTCGAGGATAAACTCGGAGTTGGAGAAAGGAAAAGTTAGCATAATAGGCATATCGAACGACCTGAAGTTCAAGAACTACCTCGATCCGAGGGTGATATCCTCGCTGAGCGAAGAGGAGATCATATTTCCCCCCTACAACGCGGAACAGCTGAAGGATATCTTGGAGCAGAGGGCCAAGCTCGCCTTCTACGAGGGAGTGCTCGAAGACGAGGTCATCCCCTACTGCGCGGCCTTGGCCGCTCAGGAGCACGGGGATGCGAGAAAGGCTTTGGATCTGTTAAGGGTTAGCGGGGAGATTGCGGAGAAGGAGAACGCGGATAGGGTTACTAAGGAGCACGTAAAGAAGGCGGTGAAGAAGATCGAGAGCGATCATATTGCCGAAGCTGTCAGAACCCTTCCCGCACAGAGCAAGGTTCTGCTGTTCGGAATGGTTCTTCTCACGGAATCGGGTTGCAGGAAGTTCACGACGGGAGAGGTGTATGCGGTTTACAAGAACCTCTGCAGGCGTGTGGGGTTGGACGTTCTGACCCAGAGGAGGATAAGCGATCTGATTTCGGAATTGGACATGCTCGGCATCATAAACTCCATAGTGATATCCAAGGGAAGATACGGGAGGACGAGGGAGATCAAGCTGGACGTGCCGATAGATGACGTTAAGAGGGTCATACTGGAGGATTGCAGGCTCGAGGCCTTGGAGAGAGTTGAGAAGGATCTAAAGAGCGTCGTATCCCTTAGCGTTTTTGAGGAAGCTTGATCCTTCACGAACAACAATTTTAATCGTTTATAATTATAAGAGTTAATAATTCTGGAAAGTGATAAATACCACCAAATCCTATTTCGTTTAGGTGACCGGTATGATGGCTTTGATTTCACAAAAGGAACTTAAACCTTACGAATTCAGGGACAAGTTTGGTGAAAGGATCGTAATCAGGCTTTACGATCATCGTAGGGATAGGGAAAAGCTCATAGAGATGTACGAGAAGTTCGATCCGGAAGACAGGTGCTTGGGCTTACCCCCTTTGACGAGGGAGGGGATAGAGAGGTGGATAGATTACCTCGCGGATCAGGGGTGCAACATAGTTGCGGAGCACGAGGGGAGGATAGTTGGTCACGTTGCCATAGTCCCCCTGAGCAACAGGAGGGAGGTCGAGTTGGACATATTCGTCCTTAAGGAGTATCAGGGTAGGGGGATAGGACAGGAGTTGCTGAGATACGCCATAGAATACTGCAGGAGAATGGGATTCGACGGAATATTCGTTCTGACGGAGTGCCTCAATTTCAGGGCGAAGAGGTTGTTCAAGAAGTTCGGATTCGTAGTGCTCGAGGAGGACGGGGACGAAACGTTCATGTATCTTAAGCTCAACCCATCATAGCCCTCCTGAGGAACCAGACCTCGAGCTTCAGGCACTTGGTCGCCTCGCACTCCTTCTCCAAGCAACCGAAGCACGGCGGTAGTCCCGTGAGTTCTTCCATCTTTTCCATTACCGCCCTTAAGCTGAGCTCTTCCTCCTCTTCCTCCTCTATCTCCGCCTCGGCCGGGACGATCTTGAACGTCTTTACGCCGTCGACGACGACCTCTACCCTCTTTATTAACCCCTCCTTCTCGAGCTTCCTAAGAATGCGCGAACACTTACTGCTGTCTATCTTCAACTCCTTCCAAAGATCCTTCTGAAGAATCGCACCCCTTTCCCTCAAAATTTGGAGGATCTCCTCTCTCGTGTCCATCTGCAATCTCCTTAAGCTTTTTTAAATGTGCTCCTCATACGGCTGGATGATTATTATGTTGTTCCCCCTCAGAACTATAGTTCCCAAGTTCCTGACCTTCTCCCCGTTCTTGTACTCCATCGCGTTGCTGAGGTGGAGGTTCATGTAGTCGTCGACGCCCTCAAGCCTGCCGACGAGATCGCTTTCCTCCCCCTTCATTTCAACCCTAATTACCTTGCCGATCAACGACTTGACCATCTGATTCGGTAGCATCCCCTATCACCCCTATACAGAGTTTTTCGGCAAAATTATTTTAGGGTTGTGGTGCCAGCAAAGATCTTGAGTTACAAAAACCGTATATATATCTTTCCCTCTCCCCCCGCTATGGCGATCCTCGTCACGGGCGGTGCCGGGTTCATAGGAAGTCACGTTGTGGACAGGCTCGTCGATATGGGGGAAGACGTCGTCGTAATCGACAACCTCAGTTCGGGAAGGAAGGAATATCTGAACGAGAACGCGGTGTTCTACGAGCTCGATCTTTCTAAAGACGATCTGTCCGAAGTTTTCAAACGGCACGACGTTGAGGAGGTTTGGCACATAGCGGCGAATCCGGACGTCAGGGTGGGGAGCGAGAATCCCGACGAGATATACAGGAACAACGTCCTCGCAACGTATCGGTTGCTCGAGGCCATGAGGAGGTTCGGAGTGAAGAGGATTGTTTTCACGTCCACATCCACCGTTTACGGGGAAGCGAAAATAATACCCACCCCCGAGGATCATCCCACGATCCCAATATCCATATACGGGGCATCGAAGGTCGCGTGCGAGGCTATGATAGCTTCCTACTGTCATACGTTCGACATGAGGGCTTGGATATACAGATTCGCCAACGTAATAGGGAAGAGGAGCAACCACGGGGTGATATACGACTTCATAATGAAGCTACGTAGGAATCCGAACGAGCTCGTCATACTTGGGGACGGGGAGCAGAACAAGTCTTACATATACATAACGGACTGCGTAGATGCGATGTTCTACGGGTTGAAGGCGAAGGGGGACGTGAACATATTCAACATAGGTAGCGAGGATCAGATAAAGGTCAGGCGGATAGCAGAGATAGTTTGCGAGGAGATGGGTCTAAATCCGGTCTTCAAGTTCACCGGGGGTAGGAGGGGTTGGAAGGGAGACGTCCCGGTAATGCTGTTGTCCATAGAGAGGCTGAAGTCCATGGGCTGGAGACCCAAGTACAACTCGGAAAGTGCGGTTAGGATGGCGGTTAGGGATCTTCTCGAAGAACTATGACCTTCTCCCCCTCCTCCAATTCGCCCTTAACCTCCAACACGGCGGTGTTACCCTCCACACTCAAAACCCTACCCTCCACCCCCTTCAGCGCGGATTCGAAAATCTTCTCAATCCTCTCGTACGTTTCGAGCAAGCTCCTTCCGAGGGGCGTGAGTTTGGTTCCTCCCCTCTCCACTCCACCCCTCTCCTTCTCCACGACCGCATCTCCCAACACCTCCTCCATCCTCTTCAGATAGTTCCAGACGAACCTGTAGGACATTCCGAGCTCCTTGCACGCCTTCGATATCGAACCATGCTTCTCTATAGCCCTCAGGATCTTGGCACCTCCCTTCCCGAGCACGTGCCTTCCGTCCTTTTCGAGCCAGATCCGCCATTTGACGTTCATATTTCAAAGAATTTCCTGAAGGTGATTTTTATCTTACCCGACTTAGGCCTCTCACTCATTATCGCGGTTACCTCCTTACCGTCAACTCCAAGCTTCACCCTGAAAGCGTAACCCGTCCAATCCACCGACAGAACCTCCGCCTCCAAATCCCCCCCTACCACAACGTCGTCCGGCCTGACAGCTATAGTTCCCCTCCTTCCAACCACCCTTCCGTCCAAGACGTTGAAGCCGAGGAACTCCGCCACCCTACGATCCCTCGGCCTAAGGATCTCCTCCACGCTCCCCGTCTGGACTATCTCGCCGTCCATCATTATCCCGATCCTATCGGCGAGCTTGAAAGCCTCCTCGAAGCTGTGAGTGACGTGAACCGCAGTGAATTCGAGCTCGGAGTGCCACCTCCTCATCTCCTCCATCAACCTGAACCTCGCGTGGGGATCGACGTTGGACAGGGGTTCGTCCAAGAGCATAACCTCCGGCTCTATTGCGAGGGCTCTCGCCAAGGCCACCCTCTGCCTCTCCCCACCGCTGAGGGAGGTCGGTTTTCTTTCGAGGAGGTGCGTTATTCCGAGAGCCCTCGCGATCCTGTCGGCGTTCTCTAACGGCATTCCCCTCATCCTCAAACCGAACTCCAAGTTCTCCCTAACGCTCATGTGGGGAAAGAGGGCGTAGTTTTGGGGAACGTATCCAACGTTCCTCCTTTCGGGAGGTAGATCCGATACGTCCCTTCCCCCGATGTATATCCTTCCCTCATCATGCCTCCTTATCCCCGCTATCAGTTCGAGCAGCAAGGTCTTCCCAGCACCGTTCGGCCCTAAGAGAACGAAGTATTCCCCATTTCCGACCTTCAGATTTACGTTTTTTATCCTGAAATCGCCGACCCTCTTGCTCACGCCGACGACCTCGAGCAGAGCGACCACCTCAACGTCACGAACACGGTTAGGCATATCAGGATCAGCAGAACCGCTATGGGCATGGCCTTGTTTAAACCGAATTCGTCGAAGTAGTCGAGGATGAGAACCGGAGCGGTTTTTGGATAGTAGGCGACGATCAGTATCGCCCCTACCTCACTTATAGCCCTCGCCCAAGTCATGATCGCTCCGCTCATTATAGACCTCGCCGCGAGGGGCAGGCTAACGCTGAAGAACGTTCTGATTCTCCCAGCCCCAAGCGTTCTCGCCACGTGCTCCAAGCTCTCATCCACGGCCAAAAACCCATCCCTCGCGGAGTTTATCGTAAAGGATGCCGATACGAAAAGCATCGCGAGTATTATGCCGAGGTAGTTGTCCACTATCGCGTCTGAGAAGGTAACGAGGAGCATTATTCCAACCACCGAGTGCGGGATGACTATGGGAACGTCGACGATTCCCTGAATTAGGCTCTTCCCCCTGAACTCGTATCTCGCGAGCAGGTATCCCAGAGGAACCCCGAACAAAATCGCGATGCACGTAGTGGCGGTGGACGTGATCAGGGAGTTGGCTATGGCTGAACTAACTGCGGGATCTTCGACGGCTTCTATCAACGCCTTCGGATCCAACGCCTGCTTCAACAGTATCGTGGCTATGGGAAGAACTACGTATATCACGAGGAAGGATCCGAAAAATACGAAGAAGAGATCACGTTCCCTCATCCTATCACCGATTCTATCCCTTTGGGAACCTTTCCGATCACTATAGGCTTCGGAAGAAATCTCTGATAGTCCTTTTCGAATATCTCCCTTCCCCTCGTCAGGAGGAACTTGAGGAACTCTATCGCGAGCTCCTTGTGCTCCGCGTTTTTGGGAATCGTTACGCCGTAAACTATCGGTTTAGCCCTTATCTCCTTACCCTTGAATTCAAGCAAAACGCTGACGTTGTAGCTTTCCTTCGGAGAACCCAAGTTTATCTCCTTCGGAAGTTCTACGAAGCGGAGGTGCTGTTGCATCGCCAGACTGCGGTATTCGAAGGCGTAATCTATGGAGTGGCTCTCGAGCAGTCCGAGTAGATCCGTCTCCTTCGGCCTTATGACTATCTTGCCGTTCGTCTCTATTTCGGGTGGGACGTATATGACGTTCCCCTTCGCCCTAACGTTCGTGTTGTTCTCCACGAGCGTTTCGAAGACGGGTTCGTGATAGTAATCGTCCGCGAGCTTCATCACCATCAAAGCCCTATACCCGCAAGGATCCCTGTTAGGATTCGAAAATCCGAACTTAACTCCCTTTTTGGCGAGTATTTTGAACCAGTTGCTCGAATTTATCTCGTTCGCGTATCTGCTCGAATTCGTGTAAACGAGAACGACCTCGTTTGTGGCGAATCCTATGCAGAACTCGGCGTACTTCGGCATCATCATCTTGGGGATTAGTGTGTAATCCGCCACCGCCACCACATCTACCCGTCTATGCAGATCGGTCACCTTCCTCACCGCATCCACGCTCCCGCTCGCCTCCCTAAAAACCTCAACCCTCACACCCTTCTTGGCCATGTAATCCTCGAAAGCCTTCGAAACGTCGGCGAGAGGCTTCGAAAGAGAGCCGGCGTGAAACACGATCAACTTTTCGGTCTTCTGCTGTGCACATCCAGAGAGGAAGAGTAGGAGGATCAGTATCGGCAGCCACCTCCTCATACGATATGCACGATCAAACATATCGAATAAATAACTTTCGATGCAAACCGTTTTATTCAGCCCATCCGATCGGAGGGATATGATAACGAAGGAGGACGTTTATCACATAGCGAATTTGGCCAAGATAGAGCTGAAGGAGGA